>Ga0208436_1012_pt1 | contig 223529 bp, 209 predicted proteins | sample RumMetMCoCulture_FD_188357 | JGI IMG/M metagenome (GOLD analysis project Ga0208436, IMG submission 188357) | Rumen microbial communities from New Zealand - Rumen Methanol Enrichment MEC1 Co-Culture (SPAdes) (version 2) | ecosystem: Host-associated > Mammals > Digestive system > Stomach > Rumen...
GAAGGCCGGCCCGGTGGCTATGGCGGAGTGGACATACCCGTTCCCATCCCGAACACGGAAGTCAAGCGCTCCCGCGCCGATGGTACTGCGGTTCGCCGCGGGAGAGTAGGCCGCCGCCGGGCCTTTTTCTTTTTCCCTTTTCCTTCGCGCCCTCGCGGCGCGTCCCGGCCCCCTTCGCAGGGGGCCTTCCTTTTTTTTCCGCTACGGGCTGCCCGCCCCAGGTCTGGTGCAGGCCCTGAGTGAGTACCGGGCAGGCATAGAGCGGACACCGATCAAGCATCAAGCAAACACTCAACGATCCTTAATCTGCTTTTGAGGATCTTTAATCTGGTCGTTGAAGTCTTTTATAGCATCTTGAGTTTTATATGAAATATTTTACGGGTGGTTGAATCCTCAACCAAAGAAAGTGCATGGCCTGGCTCACTATTTCTGTTGTTCGGGCAGTAGCCGCTTCCGTTTGATTGCATAATAGCCAATCCCCGTACAATCCGCCAGAATCCAGCCGATGGGGATGGCCCACCAGATGCCCGAGACACCAATCGTCGGTATCGCCGCCAGCAGGTATGCGAGCGCAACCCGAGTTCCCAGGGAAATGATGGTCAGGAGTAGCGATATTCCTGGCCGGAGCAACGCACGATAGAAGCCGTAGAGCAGGAACAGGATGCCGATTCCGAAATAGAAGGGAGCGACCGTCCTGAGATACTGCACGCTGGTCGCAATGATTTCCGTCTCCGTGGAGTCGATGAATACCAACGTTAGCGGCCTGGCGAACAAGACTACCAGAATGCCGACGGTCAGGCAGAAGATTCCCGTGGCTGAGGCAATCCGCCTGATTCCCTCCCTAATTCTGTCGGAGCGTCCCGCTCCGTAGTTTTGGGCGACGAACGTTGAGAAGGCGTTGCCCAAGTCCTGGACCGGCATGTATGCGAAGGAATCGATCTTTACCGCCGCGGCGAAAGCCGCCATGACGGCCGTCCCAAAGCTGTTGACCAACCCCTGGACCATCAGAATGCCAAAATTCATCACCGATTGCTGGATGCAGGTCAAGATGGATGATTGCCCGATTTCCCGGAAGGTAGCCATGGAGAAACGCATGTCCCTTTTTCGGACGCGAAGTTCGGGATACCTGCGCAGCGCATGGACCGCGATACCTATTCCGGCAAGGGCCTGGGCGGCTACGGTCGCCAAGGCCGCACCTTCGACCTCCATGCGGTAGACGACGATCAGCACGATGTCCAGGACGATATTGACTACGGTTGAAACCGCGAGAAACACCAACGGTGAAACGGAATCCCCGACGGCGCGCAGAAGGCAGGCGAAGTAGTTGTAGAAGAAGGTGAATACGATTCCATGGAAGATAATCCGGACATATCCTCTCATCAATGGATAGATGTCATCGGGAACATGGAGCAGACGAAGAATATCGTCGATCAGGAAGATGGCGGCCAAAGTCAACACGACCGTAACTATGCCGATCAGCAAAAAAGAGACGAAGACGCTGTTGCGCACCCTGTCAAGGCGCTTCTCCCCGAACCTGATGGAGAATACCGCCCCGCTCCCCATGGACAGCCCCAGCAGGATTGATGTGAGGAATACCATCAGCGTATATGCCGAGCCCACCGCGGCCAACGCCCCTGCGCCCAGGAATCTGCCGACGATCAATGTATCCGCGATGTTGTAGCACTGTTGAAGCAAGTTTCCCAGAATCATCGGCACGGCGAATACCAGCATCGTCTTGGTTGTGTCTCCGTTCGTCATGTCACCGTTCGTCGTGCTCCGGCAAGCCATCCGTCCATCCGTCCTTTTTTTTTTCGCATCTGGAGCGAAAGGAGCGCCGCGCGCTTCATCCGGCTTGTCCTCGGCTGTAGGTTTCTCTCCATCTTTCAGCATCGATTGATAATAGCATACTTCCTAACCCTTGCAGAATGGCTTGCATTTGACTATGATTCCAAAGAACATCCTCCGTCATGTTTTCTCATGGTCGTGGATGGAACATCTTCAGGCGACAGGAAGGGAATCAGAAAGTATGCGGATACGTTTGGAAAACCTACAGCGCTCATATGGAAAACTGCATGCGGTGAATAATGTCAGTCTCACGATTCCCTCGAACACGGTGTTCGGGATCATCGGCCGTAGTGGAGCGGGCAAGTCTACGTTGGTCAGGCTGATCAGCCTGCTGGAGAAGCCTGATTCCGGCAAGGTATATTACGACGATGCCCGTGTCGATGACCTTTCCAAAGACCTGTTGATTCAGCGTCGCCGCCGTATCGGAATGATTTTCCAGAATTTCAACCTCTTTTCGTCCCGTAACGCGGGGGCGAACATCGCCTATCCGATGGAAATCTGTGGTATGAAGAAGGAAGAAATCGACCAGCGTGTCAATGAGCTGCTTTCCTTGGTAGATCTGGAAGGACGCGGCAATGCGCCAATCAGCACGTTGAGCGGCGGTCAGAAGCAGCGTGTCGCTATCGCGCGCGCCCTTGCCTGCAACCCCGACATTCTCTTTTGCGACGAGGCCACCAGTGCGCTTGATCCACAAACTACCCGCTCAATCCTCGGCCTGATCAAGAAGATTCAGCAGAAAATGAACCTGACCGTGGTCATGATCACTCACCAGATGGAGGTCGTCCGCGACAGTTGCGACCTGGTGGCGGTACTGAACGATGGCCGCGTCGTGGAGCAGGGGACCGTGGCCGATATCTTCGCCCATCCGTCCAGCGAGGTCACGAAGGACTTTCTCGCCCATCTCGTTTCCGTCGACGTGACGCCGCGGGACGGCGACGACTACGATGATATCGTCCGGTGGTCTTCCGAAGGCGGCCGGTATGTCTTCCGGTTCAGGGGCGATGTTACCGACACGCCCGTCCTGAGCCGTCTCAGCCGCGACATGGGCGTCGAGTTCAACATTCGCGCCGGTGGAGTGCAGCATGTCGGCGGGGAGGAAATCGGTACGCTGATCTGTGATATTTCGGGAGATGACAGGACCGTTGAGAATGTAATCGTCGAGCTGAGGAAGCAGGGCGTCATCGTAGAGGAGGCCGCGAGATGAGTGGAATCTGGTATCTGGTGGGCAAGGCCACTATGGAAACCCTTGCGATGGTCTTTTTCTCCACGTTCTTTTCGTTGTTGCTTGGTCTTCCGCTTGGCATCCTGTTGAGCATTACCGCTTCCGAGGAACAGGGGGGGCTGATTCACAAGCCGATTTTGAACAGTGTGCTGGGACGTATCGTGAACGTGCTCCGCTCATTTCCCTTCATCATCTTGATCATCGTTCTGTTTCCTTTGTCCCGTATCATCATCGGTACGAGCATCGGGACGTCGGCGACGATCGTACCCCTTTCCATAGCGGCGGCGCCGTTCGTGGCCCGTATCATCGAGACTTCGCTGAAAGAAGTCGATCCGGGGGTCGTGCAGGCGGCGCGGGCGATGGGATCTACCAATGCGCAGATCATCTGGAAAGTGTTGATTCCCGAAGCAATGCCTTCGTTGGTTTCGGGTGTGACGTTGACGATCATCAACCTGATTGGATATTCCGCCATGGCTGGTGCGATTGGTGGCGGAGGGCTTGGCGACCTTGCGATCAGATATGGATACCAGCGTTTTCGCGGAGATGTGCTGTTTGTTTCCGTGGTCGTGATTCTCGTCCTGGTCGAAATCATTCAGGTAATCGGCAATCGTATTTCTTCACGATTGATTGCCCGGCGCTGAGGGTCCGTATTGGGCTGGGTCGGTTGCCTTGATGTTTTTTATACAAAAATTCAGAATATGTCTTGCATAAAAATACGCTTTACGGTATATTGATTGACAATCTACCTGCCAAAGGCGGGCTGATACGAATTTTTTAAGAAGGAGAGACACATGAGAACGTTCGTTTCCATTTCCAGCATGTCCATGATGTCTCTCATGATGATGCCCTAAGGGGCATCTACATTCATATCTTTTAACCAAATCATCTATTGTGTTCCGTCATTTCCCGAATCCAAACCTATCCAAGAATCTGAGGAGAGTATACTGTCATGAAAAAAATCATATCCATACTGCTGGTCGCTTTGATCGCCGTTTCCGTCGCATTCGCCGGCGGTGGCAAGGAATCTTCTTCCCTGGAGCTGAAAGTCGGCGCCACTCCCGAACCCCACGCCGAGATGCTGAACCTGGTGGTCGACGATCTCGCCGCCCAGGGCATCACCTTGAAGGTCATTGAGTTCACCGACTATGTAACGCCGAACGAGGCGCTTGAATCCGGCCAGATCGACGCCAACTTCTTCCAGCATATCCCGTACATGGAGTCCTTCAACAAGGAGCGCGGCTTCCATCTGGTCAATGCCGGCGGCATCCATGTCGAACCCCTGGCGCTCTACTCCAAGAAGGTGTCTTCCGTCGCGGATTTGAAGTCCGGCTCCACCATCGCCATCCCGAACGATCCCACCAACGAAGGGCGCGCCCTGCTGCTGTTGCAGAGCGCAGGTCTGATCAAGCTTTCCGCCGATGCCGGTCTCGAAGCTACCCCGTTGAATGTCGCTGACAATCCGCTGAACCTCAAGTTCCGTGAGATCGAGGCCGCCTCGTTGCCCCGTGTGCTGGCCGATGTCGATGCCGCGGTAATCAATGGCAACTACGCCATCCCCGCCGGCCTGATAGCCACTCGTGACGGCTTGTTCGTCGAAGGCGCCGACAGTCCGTATGTGAACATCATCACCGTTAAGTCCGGCAATGAAAACGACTCCCGCATCCAGGCTTTGGTAAAGGCCCTGCAAAGCGATGAAGTCAAGAACTTCGTTTCCGAACGGTATCCGAATGGTGAGGTCGTTCTGGTTTTCTAGGTATTCCCACATACCCGCCTGTAGTTTGTACGACGGTACAAAGAAGGGCTGTAATGAGCTATCGTCGGTGTCCATGCGGATGTCGGCGATAGCTTTTTTTGTCATCTTGGGCCAGTTGCGTCCGCGGTGGGAAGCGGAGGGCGGAGGCGAACAGCCCCCGCCGATTTATCCGTTGGCGGAGGCAGCCAACTCCGCTGGCGAGATGAAGTTTTTTCTAAATAAACTCATTCACGATAGCGGGCTTTGTATCCTGAGGCATGCCTGCCTGGACATCCCCTTTGGTTGTCTTGTCACATATCCATAAAGGCCGCATGTGGGTATTCATTTTGAAAAATATCTTTTAGGGATGATGAATGATGATGTGACGAACTAGTCCGTCGTTGTCAACATACCTACGGCTCCTGGGGAGTTTTTCTTTTCCCAGCCGGTGGGTCTCTTGGCTTCGTACCTACTGTAATCATGGACGCTGCCGTTCCCAGCGTGGTATCATTACCAATGATGATGTAGGTTCTACATCTTGGAGGATTTCAATGGATGTTGTACATGTCGCGACGGCTTCCGCGCCGATGAATGCTGTTTTTCTTGTCCTTCTGATAGCGCTTGCCGTACTGGCTGGGCTTGGTTGCGTATTGCTTTGCCTGCTGTTGCGCAGGACGGGGCGGCTGCGTCATCTCGACAGCCTGGCCCAGTCTTTCTCCACCTTGTCGGGGGTGTCCGCCGGACAGTTGCAGTCCCTGGAATCCTTACAAAAGCTGGTTTTGGAGCAAAACCGCGAGAATCGCTCGGAATTGCAGGAGGGGTTGAATCGCTATCAGCTGACGATGCTCAACGAACTGAAGAACCTGACGGCGAACATGGAAGCTAGGCTCGGTCAGATGGAGACGAAGACCGGCTTGCTGACCGAGCAGGTGAACGCCAAGCTGGAGCATATTCGCACCGACAATGAACAGCGGCTTGAACAGATGCGCAAGACAGTCGATGAACGTTTGCAATCCACACTTGAGCAACGTCTGGGGGAATCCTTCAAACTGGTCAGCGACCAGCTTGAGGTCGTACACCGTTCGTTGGGCGAGATGCAGAACCTCGCCGCTGGAGTGGGGGATTTGAAACGGGTCCTGACCAACATCAAGAGCCGCGGCAACTGGGGGGAAGTCCAGGTCGATATGCTGCTGGAGGATATCCTGACCCCCGACCAGTATGAAAAGAACGTGGCCACGAAGTCCGGCAGCAACGACCGCGTGGAGTTCGCCATCAAGCTTCCCGGACGTGAAGTCGGCGACCCCTCCGCGCATTCCGTCTGGCTGCCTATCGACGCCAAATTTCCGAAGGAAGACTACGAGCGGTTGCTCGACGCCCAGGACAAGGCTGATGGTGCCGCCGCCGAACTGGCGGTGGAGGCCATCCGCAAACGTATCATGTCCGAAGCGAAGGATATCTGCGCCAAGTACATCGACCCGCCGCAGACGACTGATTTCGCCATCATGTTCCTCCCCGTGGAGGGGTTGTTCGCGGAGGTGTTGCGCATTCCCGGACTAGTGGATTTGTTGCAACGGCAGTATCGTGTGGTGGTATCCGGCCCAACGACGCTCAGCGCCATGCTCAATAGCTTGCAGATGGGGTTCCGGACGCTGGCGATTGAAAAGCGTTCCAGCGAAGTATGGAAGATCCTGGGTGCTGTGAAGACCGAGTTCGGAAGATTCGGGGATGTCCTGGACAAGACCCGCGCCAAGCTTTCCCAGGCGGCGGGAACACTGGAGGATGCGTCGGTCAGGACCCGCGCGATTGAACGGAAACTTCGTTCGGTGGAGGTTCTGCCTTCTGATGAGGCCGCCAGGACGTTGGGACAACTTCCCGGTGTTTCCTTCGCTGAGTCTGACACCGTTTCAGACACTTCGCCTGAATTTTCCTCAGAATAGCCATAGAGTGAAAATATATGCATTATTGTGCTCTAGTATTCAAAAATACCACCCCATTAATGCATATTTATGCATAAAGTGTTGACATAATATGCATAAATATATAGGATGAATTTCACCACTTGTAACGGGTGGACGGAGGAATGCCATGGAAACGAAAATCAACCTCAAAGGCCGGAGCTTTCTGACTTTGAAGGACTTCTCCACGGAGGAGGTATTGTATCTGCTGGAACTATCCAAGACGCTGAAGGCGAAGAAGAAGGCTGGCGTCGTAGCCACCTGTAATGGTGCGTTGGCTGGCAAGAACATTGTGCTGATCTTTGATAAATCCTCCACCCGTACCCGTTGCGCATTTGAAGTGGCCGCCTATGATGAAGGCGCCCATGTGACGTTCCTGACCAACAGCCAGATGGGCAAGAAGGAGTCGATTGAGGATACCGCCAAGGTGCTTGGCCGGATGTACGACGGCATCCAGTATCGCGGGTTCAGCCAGAAACTGGTCGAGGACCTGCGCGACTACAGCGGCGTACCGGTTTGGAACGGTCTGACCGACGACGACCATCCTACCCAGGTATTGGCAGATTTCCTTACCGCCATGGAGCATGTGGACAAGCCGTTGAATGAGATGAAGCTCGCCTATATCGGTGATGGCCGCAACAATGTCGCCAATGCGCTGATGATCGGCGCCGCCAAGGTCGGCATGGACTACACCGTCGCTACCCCCGCAGAACTCTATCCCGCGCAAAGCCTGCTCGACGAGCTTGCACCGGTGGCCGCCTCCACTGGTTCCCATATCGCTTGCACGACCAATCCTTACGAGGCTGTCAAGGGCGCCGACATCATCTATACCGATGTCTGGGTTTCGATGGGCGAAGAAGACAAGATGGCCGAACGGATCAAACTGCTCAAACCCTATCAGGTTACAATGGACCTGCTGAAGGCTTCCGGCAACAAGAACGTGATTTTTGAGCACTGCCTCCCGTCGTTCCATGACCTCAACACCAGTGTCGCCAAAGCCGTCAAGGAACAGTTCGGCTTGGACGAGATGGAAGCGACCGACGAAGTGTTCAGAAGCAAGCATTCAGTGGTGTTTGATGAGGCCGAGAACCGGATGCATACAATCAAGGCCGTCATGGTCGCCACTTTGGCCTAATAGGAACCGGCGATACGGCGTTTTCGGTACACTCACATATGTCAATATGTTCGCTATCCTCAGCCTTGTCTTGCCGGTCCCTGCGTCGCCACCCTTGGCTATCATAATCGCTACGATACATTGTCACAAAAAGCGGGCTTATTGTACAATCCAAAATTTTTGACAAAAAAATCCAGCATTTTGACACAAAATCCAGAAATTATTGCAACTTTTTCCGTGTTTTTTAGTGTTTATCCGTGGTTTATCGTGCATTCAATTATTGTTTTCCATGATTATTAAACAAGAGCTTAAACAACGTTTTGTAGTTAATAAATCGGACCCGCATTATCGCGGGTCCGAATATCAAACAGATAGTATCTTACATCAAGCGGAACACTGCAGGACCGAGCCTGGCGATGCCATATATCATGATACCAGTCATGGCCATCACACACAGGACAAACGCAATACTGCCAATTGCGGAGATTATTTCCAGTACTCTCTTAAAACGCTTCAATCTATCCATTCTGAACTCTCCATTCACCTTTTCGAAGGCGGTTGATTACTTCTTGCGATGTCCACCAGCCCATCATCTCGTTTCGATTCCCGAATTTCACAGTTCATCTCCTCAAATAAAACCAGCTGCAGAGGTGATTCGCATCTCTCTGAAAAACCATTTATCGATGGTTTATTCACGACCTCGAATCCAACAGGCAGGTTGATCATTTCTCGACTGATCATCCAGTCGTAGATATCCGGCCAGCGAAGCGTGTTTGATGCTGAAAGTTGAAGATCCTCAATAAGACGACTCGGAATGCGCAGCAGTCTGGCCCATGTTGATACGCTTGCTTCTTGTGGAAGCGGGAGCTCCCACAAATCGTACCAATCTTGGACTGCAGGTTCCTCTGAGTAGTTGACACAATCACTATGGAAGGCCTCCTTCATGGGTGACGAAAGCGTCACATTGTCAGGACGAAGTTTCTCAAGAAGATCGACTAGTGCCTGGTAAGCCAGATACTGCTTTCTGATGAATCGTCGTTCTCTCTGATATCGAATCAAGGCGTTGCGAGGAATACGGTATTGATTGCCAATCAGCAGACTGTCCAACCGATACATCGTAATCGCGAGTCTGATTTGGTTGTCATTGAGCATAAGGATTTCGGCCGCTTCACGTACGAAGAAAAACAAGTGTCCATCCAATGCGGCCGAGATCCGTTGATCGACTGTCTCCAGGAACATGTCCAGCTGAGCTTCCTGCACCGCCTGACTCCTACATGGTCGTAAAATCAAGATTCAACAATTGGAATCTCCCGTCTGCATCGCGGAAGTGGATTCTGAAACAGGGTTGGGTAGATTCGATCCTGCGGCTTTTGTCGATGATTTCCATCGCCTTGTTCCATTGAGGTTCATCGTGGACTTCATAGGAACGAAGCCGCAGGATTTCCTTAGAATCGAGGGATCCTTGCTTGACCCGAAACGCACGGGAAACAAGTTCCTTGATGAACGGCTTGGTATCCTTGGTTGCGTCCATGATTAAGTTGTCGAGGATTTCTTTTGCGGCCCAGATTTCCTCGGTAAATCCCACACGTTCACTCATTGCAATTGTGATTCGGATTGAACCGTCATAACTTGTGAGGGAAAGATTGCCTTTCCTTTCTCCTCCAAGCTTGACTCCATACTGAGCCGCTGCCACCTTGACGAACTGTTCGATGTCCTCCATAAAGGAACGTTTCGCATCAATCATGGAGGTTCTCAGGGCAGTGCTTCTTTCTGCAATGGCATTGACCAATTCATCTCGCGCCTGATCGATTCCACGAACTAGTTCCTCTGGAACGAGCTTGCCGGTTCCATTCTTGTAGTACGTTTTTCCATCGATAACTTGTGGTTTCATTTCCTGTCTCCTTTTTGTTGGGATTTGGCTGTACGATTGATCCAGCCAATGATTCTTCTGAGTTCCACTTCGTCACAGAACTTCAAATCCTGTTTGCCGATTACTTTTCTCATGAATCCTTCAATCCTGGTATTTCCATCCAAACCGAACACCTGGTGCGCTCGTCGATGTATTTGGGCGATGGTTCCTTGCCTTGCTCTCCATGCTGATTTTTGAGGAGATGCGTACGGATACGCATCTCGAAAACCAGCACGGTCGAATAGGTCCAGAACCTTCCTCAGGTCCTCGTCGTCAGCATGTGAGCAGCTATCTTCACCGGTGACTGCACTCAAAAACTGACGATATTCCCATTCCTCCATGGGACGACCTCGGGCACCACAGGAAGGACAAAGTTCACCGAAGAACAAGCGATTGCAGCCTGTGCACATACGAGTCACTTTTTTTGCGATGTGGATTGCGGCAAGAAGGGACCGTCTACTCATTTTTCATTCCCCTATAGGATCTCGGGCAGATTGGGGATTCCGAAATCATTCTGTAGGTGTACGTCCAGTGACGACCGTCTTTTTGGCGACCAATCCGACTCAGATAACCTGCTTTGGTCCATAGCGCAGTCAGGTGTTTGACATACGTCATTGGGATTCCAGACAGTTTGACGATATCTGCATTATTGAAAGACTTCAGGATATGCATCGCTTTCCATGCCATCTCAGCGCGTTGCCCCCTCATCAGATTGGGATCTCCTGTATATGTAATGGAGTCCCCGTCCTTAACGACCTTTCCGGTGGAAGTCAGACGGATAAAAGATGACCAGAAGAGACCTCTGGACAGGTCATAGAATTCCGCCCGAAATTGTGTGAATGAACAGATTTTTTTCTGTGCGAGAAATTTCTCCATCTGCCTTGCTGGTACGGTTGTACCAAATAGGACATCACGACCGGAACGGCTTATAGGCATCGAGTACCTCCTGTGTCAACTCGCTGATTCCGCTGGTGTTCATGATCTGTACGATATGCTGTGCGTCATTTACCAAGACTCGGAAATCCTTACCCGCCCACCGAAGTAACGTCTTGCATGCCTCTGTCTGGCTGCTGATATCGAGACCAACCGCCTGCTGGTAGTAGGTCGCCACATCGACGATCGTCAATGGCTTGAATACGATTTCCGGTTTGCGAATTCTGCTATGAAGTCGGGGCTGGCTTGCCAGCTTCGAGACCAAGGATTCCTCTCCTACGAGAAGAATTGGAACCTGGCATTCTTCGTTGAAGCCTCGAAGCATTTCAAGATACTTGATGGGTAATCGATCAGCTTCGTCAATGATACCAGGAAGTTCCCTCCATTTCTTTGCTTCTCTCTGTGACGTGTTCTCCGATTCGTCCTGTCGGGTTGCAGATGAATCTTCCATTCAACGGACAAACGAGGCAGAGAACGATGAATTTGGTTCCGATCCATCCGTTCCGGAAGGCGATGAAGTCACTGCCTTGGTTGTCGTATTCCCTCCGGTCGGTCGCGAATGAATGCGACTCAAACTGATCGATCAGATCGGACATCGTACGGGTACCTTGGAATTTCTTCATATGGTTTCTCCTTTCATGGTTGTATCGATCAGCACCTGCTGGCTGACGAATTTTGCGACTTCGGCTCTGACTTCCGGCTGGAAGTCTTCAAGTGCAGCTTCAACGATCATGCAAATGCGCATCTGTTCTTGAACCGGAACTTTGGTACATGCGATCTTCTTTGCGGCTACACACTTGTTGTTGAATTCAATGAGCCCCATTCCGGAGGTCTTTGTCTGGATGCGCTGTCCGATGGCGTCAAGGTATTCCGGAGCGAATAGGCCGAGCTGCTCCCATGATGCCGCATGGTCAGGGACTTGGGAGATAAGGCGTTGGCACCGCAGCCATTCCTGGTATTTGAGCTCTAGGGATGGAGTCCAGCCTTCGGGTCTCCAGTTGATATCACCGACATGCCCTTGTATGGATTTGAAAAGCTCGATGAGTTGCCGTTTTGCCTCTTCTTTGCGTTCTTGGATTTCCTCGTCCGTAAGGAGACGATCTTCTTCGGGAAGGTAGATTGAGAGATATCGATATGCAGTTTTTTTTGCGAGCCCAATTGCACATAGATATTGTTCAAAAGTCATCAACTTCGTGTCATTTGGCACGAGGTCGCTTCTTGCACCCTGTTGAGATAATGCTTGATTGGCAGCATACAGTTCTCTAACGAGTTCGAGAGTGATTTTCCTGTGCATACTGACAAGTTTTTTACCTACAGATACCGATTCTTCGTATTTCCATGGTTTCAGGTTTGGCTGTAAATCTTTCGCCATATTTTTCTTGCCCCTCCTCGCTGACTGCGATATAGTGAAATCACTTTAGATATAAAGTCAGATTTAGAATAATTTATATTTTCGATAGATTCAATCGAAATATGGAATATTAATCGAAATTTAGATTAGGATGAACGAATGAGTGGGGAGCGACTGAAACAGATAAGGAATGCGATTGGGATATCCCAGACACAAATTGCGAAAGAACTTGGTCTGGCTCAGTCAACTTATGCAAAATACGAGTTAGGGGGCGCTATTCCTGAATCTGTCATGTGCTATTTAGCCGAAAAAGGGTTTAATATTCACTGGCTTGTTACAGGTGATGGGCCGATGTTTCTTGATGCAAATACAGGTTCAAGAAGGACTATTTCTGGCCAAGATTCGGAACAAAACTTCATACCTACTACAATTCATACACCCAGGGGTGATGTAGTCGTCTCAAAAGATGATGCCATGCTATACGTTCCGATCACCGAACAGCGCCTGTCCGCGGGGCCGGGGCAGGAATGGGGAGACGATGCCTATACAGGCGAGCGGGTACCAGTCCTCAAGAGGCTTGTCAGTCAATATGGCAAGAAATTGCTCGCGTCCCAGGTAGTGGGGGACTCGATGGAGCCAACGATCAGCAATGGAGACATCGCCATCTATGCAAAGGAATGTGTCCAGGGAGACGGGATCTACGCACTATCAGTCCAAGGCGATGTCCTCATCAAGCGAGTAAGTTTCGACAAGCTATCGAACAAACTGACGATCATCAGCGACAACAACAAGTACCCGGTCAGAGATGTGCCTGCAAATGCCGACGGGGTGATGGTTTTGGGCAAGGTGATCAGCTGGGTTCACGTAGAGGAGTGATGTGTTTATTCTGAGTTTAAACGGGTGATAAACGCTCTTGTGAGCGGATGAAAATATGGGTCTGATTCATCTGAGCTGTTCTTCTTTGCTGGCAAGACAAAGAAGGGTTTATGAGAGTCCTTGGTGGAATACTTATCGTCATCACCATCCTGCTTGTGATATTCGGCTTCGTCTATGGTCGGGATCCTGATCGATGGTCATATCATTTTAGTCTTCAGCTTGCACTGCCATGGTTTATCTGTGCGATAGGCACTGCGGTTTGTTCAGTATTCGTTTTTTGGATGGCTGATGTTGGTGAAAACATATCCTCATTGGAATATACCGGAAGGCAAATCCTTGAGAAGTTGGAAAGTGGATCCAATCATGATACAGGTTCTTCATCACATTCCTGTACCTCTACGACCCCTCCGGTGACGGCTCAACAACTCCGCCAGAAAGCAAGTTGGGCTGCGAAACCAGGTGATAATACAACCGTCCCTCGTAATCCAGGAGAATCCGATACCCATTACTGGGAGCGGGTGAGTCGGTCGTAGGGAGGCTACGCTCCTCGTATGAGGGGCCGAATATAAAAAGTTGTACTTCTGAGATTGTAAGACCCGAGGGAAAATAAAATGGATCGATTATACAAATATCGCCCTTTGTTCGTTCCCGGACCGAACGCTTATCCTGAGATTGACAGAAATACTCAAAAGCTATTTCTTCATTCTGAAATTTTCTTTAATACTCCAACTAATTTTCCTGATTCCAATGATTCTAATGTGGGATTGGATTTTGCTTCCGCAACTGAATCTGCGACAGAAGACTGGTATAAAAGCGGATTTCTTTTTTCTGGTGAATCGAATGAAGAAATTAAAAAACAAACATCTATGTTTATCCAAAATAAAGAACGTATGCAGCAGAATGTAACTAGGGAAACCTTCATGATGGTTTTGTTCAAAGTTTTCTCAGCAACAGATACTTCGACTGACCTGTTGTTGTGGAAAGAATATGGGGCTGATCAGCATGGTGTCTGTTTTGGATTCAAGGTTTTTCATGACGATTCTGGCGAAGTATATACATTGATTGATCCTGAATCTCTTCATCCAGAAATACTGGAATTTGACACTCCTGAACCTGCAAAGAATCTGAGAGATGTTCAGAGCAAACTGCCAAATGAAATTCTTCGACCCTACAGAATTACCTTTCAACAGATTAGTTATTCATCGGCACCATATGAAACGCAGAAAATTGTAGATGAAAAATATGAAGAGCTATTAGAAGCCTATAATCGAAAAAACAAAAATTTTACCTTTGAAAAAGAGTGGCGATCTAGGTTATTCGTAATGCAAATTGGAACCCCTGGAACTTGTTGTCTTCAGCCTGGAATAGTTGATGAGGTAGTGTTTGGAAGCCTCGTATCTAAAGAAGAAATCTACAAAACATTTGATTTTCTTTCTCTCAACGGGAAACTCAACGACTATTCCTATTTTCAAACTGTTCTGGATAGAGACAATAATTCTCTAAAACGAATCCCATTGGACCCAAAGCTCTGTGATTTACGCTTCCTCGTATGAGGGGCCGAATTATAAAATAGCTGTACTTCAAAGCTTGTTGCTTCAAAAAAGGAATTGTTATGGCGGTTGAAGTGAGATTTGTTGCCGTTCACAAAGTTAAAAAAGAACAACAAAAAAAGGCTGAAGCGGTTAAATATCGGGAAACGTTATTACCCATTGAAAACTCAGAAGAAAATACAACATTCAGGTTTGTTGATGAATTTTCCCGAATCTATAAAAATCGACGGAAGACTAGCAGAACGTTCGGTGAATTTGAAACAAATCAAGAAACATATCCAGTTTCAAAGTATATCTCTAGGTATCTTGCGTCGGAAATTAATTTTCTAATTCTTTCAAAGAATATTGCAGATTGGTTTCGGATGAAAATAACAGATATTCCAATGGCAACTGGTGGATATGTATTTTGCATTGACTATTCCGATAATGAAGAACCATGCATCGCTATTGTTATTTTGACAAATAAATCAGGAACTAGTATCTCTGACGAGACTTTGGACTTGTTGTCTTCATTTACTCTCAATGTCGATGAAATAAATATGGCGGTAAATATTAAAACTGAAAAGTGGAGGAATAATGAGACTTCGTATCTCTCTTTCATCCGTGGCCGAAAAGATATCGCCCAGTATTTTAGATCGTTTATTGGGTGCAAACAAACAGAAAGTAATTTTGCGGTTACAAAGTTGGTTATAGATAATGTTTTTAGTTTTATTGAATCTATTTATTCTGATGAAGAATTGAAGACCAATAAGGAAAATGTTGCAAGATCGCTTTATGCTCTCATGAAGAATAATTCTGAAGCTCTCTCGATAGATACCGTCGCCTGCTCTCTTTTCCCGGAAGAAGTGTTAAGAGAGCAGTTCACTGTTTATCTTGAGGAAAAAAACGTAGAAATTCCATATGACTTTGTTCCCGATGGGCGTGCATACAGGCGATTGGTGAAACTCCTTTACAAAACAAAACTAATGGATATAAAAATTGATCAATCAGCATTTCAAGAGGGAGTTGCTTATTTTGATCCTGAAACTGATTATTTAGTTATTAAAGATCCTTTGATTAAAGAAAGGTATGATGAGATATTCTAAACATATATGAATACGATACTGATTCAATTATTTAGACTTTCAGAAATTGATTCCTTGTCCACTGAAGTAGTGCTCTATTATGGTTCAGGACTTAATTTAGACCTGGTAGCTGAGGTTGTACAATTGCTATCTTCCGATGGTTGTTATATCAACGGGGAAAAATATGGAGGACCTTGGGAAGGCGAAACTTCTGATAAGGTTGAGCTTCATTTTAATAGAAATAAGCTTCGACAACAGAACGTCACTTGCAGAGCTACACTCGATGAGTATATTTCCAGTGATCTTGGAACAAGTCGCTATAGAGGCTTTCAAAAAGATGACCATATCACAGTAATTCTAGACTTAAATTACTATTCCTATGATGAGCGGCAAATGCCCAAAGATCTGTATGAGGCGGAAAACTGTTGTGTTCTGTTTGATTGTTTATGGGAAATGGCTGATTTGAAAAGCGGTGCTACAGCATTTTTTCTCTTGGATGAGCCACTTGAAATGCCGAATTTTACGTTTGGGAAGAGTCTCATTAGGTCTCTGAAAACTGATTATCGAAATTTTATTCAGTTTTTTTCTGAATCAAATGGTGAGAAGCGTGCTTGTTTGAAGGGTCAGTTGATGAAATTCTTGCAAAAGGAGATGCCTGTTAATCGCCTCCAAATCTTGTTTGAGAGGTTTGATGAAATTTTCCAAAACACATCGCTTTCTTATGATCGAATTTGTGTTATGAACGGAGAAGATAAGCTAGCAATGCAATTGGAGAAGGAGTCGCTGGATATCTTGGAAAGATCAAAGAGTGTTTTGGAATCATTGAAAGCAGAAATTCTAGTGCTGGCCACAAATGCTATTGGATTCGGCTACTTGGATTTTTCGGATCCATTCTCAATGAAAAACTTTTTGATTGTCACAATTCTCATACTGATCAATATTGTATTCTCGATTGTACTATGCAATGGTCTTGGTTCTTTGAAACGATTGAAAGATGTGGTGCGGGAAAGAAGTGAAGCTCTTGTTGCTTCGAACCCACTGACCCATAAAAAAAAGATTCAAAAAAAATCACAGGAGTTCTTCAGACACTTAAAACGGGCAACAATTCAATTTTACGTTTGTATTGCTTTATTATGGCTTCCGTTAATCATCCTGGCATTCATTTTTCCTAGCATTATGGAGCAACAAACCCAAGAACTGGTCAAGCTAACGTTTGAGTTGTATCAGTAACTAATTTCTTGTCAGTGCCATAGCTTTAGATTTCTTCAGTCCTCCATGGCGTACGATTTGCCCAGGAGGATTTGTTATGGACAAATACATTTTGCCGCAGCTTCTTATTCTGGTTCCCTTCCTGATCGGGTTAGGGAAGGTCATCAAGCCGTATCTGCTTGATACGGCCACGGACACGCTCATCAAACGTGTGTTCAAGTCGACGTCCCGGATTCCCTACATCCTGTGGGGCGTCTCGGTCATGGTCAGTACGGCCTATGGCTTCATCTATAACAGCGGCTATGCCGGAGGACTGGACAAGGCAATCTTTGCTGTACTCATCGTCGGCATCCTGCATGGATCCGTGGTCGCATGGACTGCGATGGGCATCTACGACACGGCTAAAGCGTCCAAGGTCTGATATGGGTATCCTCGAAACCATTCTGGGAGGGGCTGTAGTGCTCCTCCTGACCGTGCTTGCATTCTTGAAAGTTCGGCTCAAAAGCAAGGACAAGAAGATATCCTCGCTGGAAGAGCGGGTCACGCAGGTCGAGAAGCAGAAAGATGTCCATCAGGCTGCAGCAGAGGTGGTCCAGCAAGTTGTACAAGACCAGCAGCAGATCATCAAGGAGCAGGAAGCCCAGGAGAAAAAAATAAAGGAGGCTGAAACGGATGAAGAAATCATTCAGGCTGGCAATGATCTTATTGACGGTTGGAATTCTCACGTCGTGCCAGACCGTACAGAAGACCAGTGAACCTCTGACAATCCCGTCTTTGGCGAACATGCGCCCGACTCGGCCGGAGCTTTATCTGAATGCTTATGAGCATGATGATCATGCCACACTTGCAGAGTTCCTTGGGAGCAACTACTCCGACGTAAAATGGATTGTATCATATGATGTATGTCTTCCAGTCGCTGATCTGTATAGTGGCTTCAGGTGTTCGGAACAGATTCTCAATTACAGTGCTAATACAAGTAAGAAAGGAAGTGAATTTGTATTCTATTCCAATAAAATAACTCTCCCCTCGGATATTGTTCTTCGTACTCCATATGCGATTATTTCTCAATCTAACATTGCATAGAAAACGGGAGCGACTGCTAGCTGCCGCTCCCGTCCGCCCCAGGAAGGACGTCTCTCAACCTGACGCGTAATACTATATCCCCTATAAATGGTTTTCTACTTACACTTTTATCATATCATAACCATTGAACTAAAATCATGAGGCAGAAAACTACTTTAATTGCCGAGCATGAGATGCTTCAGCTGAAGACTCTCGGGGTGGCCGAGGAATTCAAGCCCCTGCTTACCGGTGCCACGGCAGAGGAAATCAAGCAGCGTGCGGACTTGCTTGCAAAGCTGATCTCCTCCGTCAAGGAAGAGACCGAGGCAAAAGTGAAGAAGGAAGTCGCAAAGACCGGGGCACCGGGTGGACGACAGGACCATGACGATGACGAAGGGGAGATGTCCCCTACGGATTTCTACAGGCTTGTCCTGAATGGAGGGACTAAGAGATGAACACCTTGAGGGAAATTGCTGCGGCAAAAGCCAAGAAGCAGCCGAAGCAGGTCGATTACCTGCTCAACAATTGTCCTTTGCTCGAGACGATCGGGTATACGTCAAGCACGCATGGTCTTCAGCATGCCTACGAGACCTTGGTCGAGGCGACCGGGGGCGCCTTCGTCAACATCGACCAGCCGCTGCCTGTCGCCGATGTGTCTTCATAGATTCGAGCTGTGCATGCATTCCCGGACGCGGGATGCTTCTTGCATCCATCAAGGTGCAGAAATACATCCGCAGGCAACCGGAAGGAAAGGACCTTGCAGTAGGGAAGATATCAGAGGAACGGATTGAAGCTTCCGTGAATGCATTCTACGGATACGTCAAGCATACGAAATGGGACGGTTACTCTTACCAGGCGCTGGCTGCGTCCGGAATGAGGTTCCCGGAGCATCGGAAGAGATAGCAGTTCAGGCCCCCATTTAATTCTCTCCATAATCGATATATTATACTCTTAGTGACCCTCGCCACCAAAGGGGTTGCATGTATAGAATCGATATCGGGAATGCCACATTGTATTGTGGAGACTGCCTGGAGGTTCTTCCCGAACTTCCTGTCGCTTCAGTTGATCTGGTGCTTACGGATCCGCCCTATGGCACCACTGCCTGTAAATGGGACACTGTCATACCGATGGACAGGATGTGGACGGATCTGCATCAGGTTGGAAAAGACTGTTCGGCTTATGTGTTCACCTGTTGCCAACCTTTCACGACCGCGCTTGGAAATAGCAACCTTTCCGAACTACGCTATGCCTGGGCTTGGGTGAAGAACTACAGCACGGACTTCCTGAATGTGAAGCGCCGTCCACTTCGAGCGCATGAGGACGTCTTGGTATTTTATAGAAAGCAACCCACGTACAATCCCCAATACTGGTACAGCACTCCATACAAAGGGAAAAGCGCTGCTTCCGGCAAACGTAAGGAGAGCGAGTGTTACAGGCCGATTGACGATCGCACGACAGGATCGGAAGACGGACGGAGATATCCCCGATCGGTGCTGGAAATAGCACGTGACACTTCGCACCACCATCCGACTCAAAAACCGGTGGCCCTAATGGAATATATGATACTGACCTATACGGACCCTGGAGATGTCGTGTTGGATTTCACCATGGGTTCTGGGACTACTGGTGTAGCAGCAATCAATACGGGCAGGAAGTTCATTGGCATCGATCGGGATGAAAAGTACTTCAACATTGCAGTAAATCGGATTGAAGCTGCCATGAATCGGATTTCGCAATCTTCGCAATAGAATTTCGCGAAATGAGTTTTCGTAATCGAGGGGCGTTTATAAACTTTTCGCAGTTTCAGCATCTGAAGGCGTTTAAAATGTAGTTTAATTCCAATTAAACAGTTTTAAACATTTCGGTTAAACGATAGGTAAACGGTCATAAATTCGGTTTCAGGCTCTGGATTTCGCGATTCTTTCACCGCTTTCTGGATAAATACGCTCATTTAATTCTGGATTCAACACTTATCTATTGGCCCGCTTTTTTGTGCTTGGGCTTCCAATGATTCTGCGCCACTAAAAGACTCCGGCGAGACGGCGTGTCGCTTATCTCTCGATTATGTCCTGTATGTTGTTGCTACGTCCTTTAAGTGGGGATTACGTCCTGTATGTCGGAGTTATCTGTCGTCTACGTCCTGTATGATGGGATTACGTCCTGCATGTTGTTGCTACGTCCTTTATGATGGGATTACGTCCTGCTTGTCAAGGCCGTCCGGGCCGTCAGAGCCATGCCCCGCATGGCAGCGGAGTCGCCTCGTTCCTATACACTGCTCAATATTTGGTTTTTCCGCGGATTGGCGCGTCAGGCGGCTTTTATCGCATGAAAGGAGGATTCATGACGCAAAACGAAAAGCCCTGCCAGGAGGATGTCCGCCCGAGCCGCTTACTGTGTCGTCAATTTTATCTCTTGTAACGAGAAACTTTTGTATGTTATAAACCATCAAGGATGGTTTTTTTTACAGTATAATGGTATAGTGTAAAAGGACCGCCATCTCGCATGGTCGTGCCATCGCATTGCGCGGAGGCCGCTGTTCGCTATTTTTGCATGAGGAATGGTATAGGGGATGCCGAAGAAGATTGATCATGACGAACGGAAAGAGAAGATTCTCCAGACCGCGCTGAAAGTGTTTGCCCGGGAAGGGTACAGGGATTCCAACCTGTCCCTCATCGCCCAGGAATGCGGGATTTCCAGACCTACCATTTACCAGTACTTCAAGGACAAGGAGGACATCTACTACTATGCGGTCAAGCTGGTCACAGGACGGATGTTCAACAAGTACGCCGACTACGCCTGGACCAGCAAGGACGATGAGATTAACCGTATTATCTTCATCTGCAACGACATCATGGATATGGCCGTACTCTATACAGGAGAAATTACCAGCCTGGTTGATGTCATGATACAGATGAAACGCGAGGGTAGGGATTTTTCAGGTATCATCATGCGCCGTACAGCGAAGCTCAACATCCTGTTCAAACGGCTGTTTCGCATCGGCATCGCCAACGGTACGATTATCCCGTGTCAGATCGACAAGGTGACGGCTCATATCGTCATCCTGCTGGAGTCGTTCTGCTTCCAGCTGGCGTTCCTCGACACCTACGACATGGATCTCTCCAAAGAGCTGGTCAGCAATTATCTGGAGTTCTTCAAGACCAAACCCGATCCGACCGACGTCGTGCCTCGGTAAGCCTTTGGTTGCAAGCCGTTGAAAGCCATAGTTCACACGACGTACATAAACCCATAGGGCAGAAGCTTTGTTGCAACGGCTCCATTGCGGGAGCCTTATTTTTTCCTGAATATCACCAGTTTCCCGACGGAGAAGTTTACAATTCCGACAATCAGGTTGGAGATGAATTTCCAGAGCAGCGGGGACAGGTCGAGGATGTCAACCGTCAGCCACATGATGAACACGTCCAGCACCCCGGTGGCGACCCTGCATCCGAAAAATGACGCCAGTTCAAACAACAGCCGCTTGGCAGTGAATGATTTGCTGGCGAATACGATCAACTTGTTGGTGAAGAACGCGAACGAGACGGCGAGCAACCAGGCCGTGGCTGTGGCTGGGACATTCGGGATTCCCACGACGCGGTAGAGCAGGGCGTAGGAACCCATGTTGATTCCGGTGGCGCAGGCGCCGAACACCGTATAGACGAAGAAGTCCTTGTGCCTCTTGAGAAAAGCGATCAATTCGTTCATGTCCTCCCGCTATAAACCATCCTCCGGATTGTCCGAGAAAAACCGAAGCCGATACGCTCCCTTTCGTTGGATACTGCCCTGCATCGACCTGCTGACGGAGGTCGGGACGGAACTCTCGCCGGTCTCGGTTCCTGCTTCATTACCGGTATCTCTCGAGCCGGGGCTGAGGGGGCGTATTGTTTCCGGGTGGCGAGATTTTGAAACTTGGGCGTTTCGGTCAATCTTTTCAGACCAATACAAAGTACGGGTTTTGCTGAAAAATTTCAACCAAATTGCCGATTGGCTGGTTTTGTTTGTATATTATGGAAGTGTTCCAAGGTACCATGGGTGGGTGCCTGTACTGGTTTGTCGCCATATCACGTGGCAATATGCCGCGGGCGATGAACCGCCGGTTTCTCGTGCCTCCATCCCAGATAGAATAAACGAATATTGATGAGAGGTTATTGATAATTATGAATGTAGAGAATATGACAATCAAGCTTCGCGAGGCGATTCAAAGCGCCGATACGATAGCGAACGACCACAACAATTCGGTGATCGATACTGAACATGTCCTGCTGGCCTTGCTCCAGCAGAAGGACGGCATGGTTACGCCGTTGTTTGAAAAGCTCGGCGTCGCTCCCCGGTCACTGGAACAGGAATTGAACCAGATGGTCGACCGTTTGCCGAAGAGCTATGGAGGCTCAACGCAGCGCTCACTGTCCAACCGGCTCGGCAACGAATTCTATGCCAGTGAAAAGATCGCCGCCAACTTCAAGGATGAATACATCAGCGCCGAGCATCTGTTGCTGGCGATTATCGAGGATGCCGATTCCCCTGTAGGGGAGATGCTCAAAAACCGCGGTGTGACGAAAGAAAACGTCATGGAATCCCTTCAGTCCATCCGTGGCAATCAGCGCATCACCGATGAAGATCCTGAAAGCCGGTACCAGTCCTTGGAGAAATACTGCAAGGACATGACCTCGCTTGCCCGGCAGGGAAAGCTTGATCCCGTCATCGGCCGTGACGAGGAAATCCGACGCGTCATGCAGGTACTTTCGAGAAGGACCAAGAACAATCCCGTACTGATCGGTGAGCCGGGCGTCGGCAAGACCGCCATCGTCGAGGGGCTCTCCCAGAGGATCGTCAGCGGCGACGTGCCTGAATCATTGCGCGACAAGCGGTTGCTGTCGCTGGATATCGGAGCGTTGATCGCCGGGGCGAAGTTCCGCGGAGAATTTGAGGAACGGCTCAAGGCCGTCATCAACGAAGTCGTGAAGTCGGAGGGACAGATTATCCTGTTCATCGATGAGCTGCATACGATTGTCGGCGCAGGGGCTTCCGAAGGCTCGACTGATGCGTCCAACTTGATCAAGCCGGCGCTGGCGCGTGGCGAACTGCATGCCATCGGCGCGACGACGCTGGATGAATACCGCAAGTATATTGAGACGGATAAAGCTCTGGAACGCCGTTTTCAGCCAGTTTTTACCAAAGAACCGTCGGTTGAGGACACTATCGCCATACTTCGTGGTTTGAAAGAACGGTACGAGGTCCACCATGGCGTGCGCATCAAGGACGAAGCCCTTGTTTCTGCGGCGGTGCTGTCCGACCGGTACATCACCAACCGGTTCCTGCCGGACAAGGCGATTGACCTGATCGACGAAGCGGCCAGCCAGCTGAAGATGGAAATCGAAAGCCAGCCGGTCGAACTTGACCAGATTGAGCGGAAGATCTTGCAGCTGAATATCGAGCAACAGGCGTTGAGCCGGGAGACCGACAAGAACTCGATCAAGCGCCTTGATAAGATCAAGGAGGAGCTCGCCGACCTGAAGACCCATCGGGACGCGATGCATCTGCAATGGACCAATGAACGCGATGCCATCAACAGTATCCGTGAAAAGAAGGCCAGGCTGGAACAACTGAAGACTGAAGAGCAGCTCGCTGAACGTAACGGAGACTTGAACAAGGCCGCAGAAATCAAGCACGGGCTGATTCCCGGTCTGACCAAGGAAATCGCGGAGAAAAGCGCGGCGCTGGAATCGGTGCAGACCGGTGGCCGGCAGCTACTTCGCGAGGAGGTGTCGGACGACGATGTCGCGCGCATCGTCAGCAACTGGACCGGTGTGCCCGTGGCGAAGATGCTTGCCAGCGAAATGGAAAAATACATCCACCTGGAAGATACCTTGTCCCAACGAGTCATCGGTCAGGACGAGGCAATCATGGCTGTGGCGAACGCCATCAGGCGCAACAAGACAGGTATCGGCGATGAGCATCGGCCATTGGGGTCGTTCCTGTTCGCAGGGCCGACGGGAGTAGGCAAGACGGAGCTCGCCAAGGTGCTGGCTTCGTTCCTATTCGATGATGAGAAAGCCCTTACCAGGATCGACATGAGCGAGTACATGGAGAAGCATTCGGTCAGCCGTCTGATCGGAGCGCCTCCCGGGTATGTCGGATACGATCAGGGTGGCCAGCTCACCGAGGTCGTCCGGCGTCGGCCGTATTCGGTTATTCTGTTCGATGAAATCGAAAAGGCGCACCCCGATGTGTTCAACGTCCTGTTGCAAGTCCTTGACGACGGTCGTCTGACCGACGGGCAGGGGCGGGTGGTGGACTTCACCAACACAATCGTCATTATGACGAGCAACTTGGGAAGCCAGCAACTGCTGATGGCGAAGGACTACGACGAGGCCCGGAGTTCCGTAGAGGCGGTGATCCAGGCGTCGTTCAAGCCGGAATTCATCAACCGTATCGATGAAATCATCGTATTCCATCGGTTGGATGAAGTGGCCATCAGAAAAATCGTCGGTTTGCAGCTAGATTTGCTCGCTCGGCGGCTGGCGCTCAAGGGATATCAGCTGTCGTGGAACGACGAGGTGCTCCAGTTCATCGCAAAGGCTGGATTCGATCCTGATTTCGGGGCTAGGCCGATCAAGCGTGCCATCCAGAACCTGATTGAGAATCCGTTGGCGGTCAAGTTGCTGAGCGGAGAGTTTTCCGACGGCGATACGGTAGTCCTTTCCATTGAGAACGGGACGATCATCGTCAGCAAGGGTTCTTTACCCGCCGCAGCGACTACGAAGGAGGCCGCCCGAACGTAAGGGTGTATAATGAACGATAGGCCTCCGGGGTGTCGATATCGCTGATCCAAGCGATATCCCCATCGTCGGGGGCCTTCATATGTTTTGGTGCCAGCAGACCCCGCATTGTCGCGCTTGCCGGCGACATGAGAATTTCATCGCGAAGTTTCGCCGCATGGAGTACCGGATGTCCGGGAACGCCGTTACAAGTCGGCCGTACTGCGTCATAGCCTTCAAGCAGGGGTACTAGCTTGCTGTAATGGACCGCGGTGACGAGAGGCAGATCCCCCATGGAGATGAAGAAAGGCTGTCCGCCTGACATTGCTGAGACTCCAGTGCGGGTCGATGAAAACTGACCTTCTTGGTAATGGGCGTTGTGTACGAACTGGAGCTTCGTTGTGCCGAAACACCCTTCTTCCTGTTGCTTGATAACCGGGGCGAGGGCTTCCATGACATCGTTTTCGTCACAACCCGTTACTACCGTCACTTCCCCGGAGCCCCCCAGTCCGAGCATCGCCTGTCGGACGCAATGGCCGATGACTGTCTCATCACCCCAAGGGAGGAGCAATTTCTGCCGTCCGTTCATGCGTGTGGAAAGGCCCGCCGCCAAAAGTACCGTATTCACTCCGTTCCGTCCTTTCGTCTTTTGCCGATATGTTTTCGTCAGGCGCATTGAGCAAGCCTGACGTTCGTATTATACTGCAGGACATCATGTTCGCCACCTATTTCAACTGTATTGCCGTCATTGTCGGTTCATTGCTCGGGCTGTTGCTCCGTACCAGGATTAAAGATGATTTCAAGTCCGTCGTGTTCGCCTGTTCCGGGCTGGTCACGTTGGTGATCGGTGTCTCCATGGCGTTGGGGACGGGCAATTATCTGATTCTGTTGTTTTCGCTGGTAATAGGTGGATTCTGTGGCTACGCCCTCCATATCGAGGATGGGGTGCTTCGGCTTGGAGCATGGATGGAGCGCAAGACCGCCCGCAAGGTGAAACCCTCCGGAGCGGGCGCCACCGATGGTGTTGCCGAGGGGGTACCGCAGGACGGGACGGCCATGGGAACGGCGGATGCCGACGCAAGGGATGCCTCCGTTGCGATGTCCAAGCCGTCCTCTGGTTCAAACTTCGCGAAAGGGTTCCTCAACGCCTCGCTCCTGTTTTGCTCCGGCGCCATGTCGGTGGTGGGGTCCATCCAGGCCGGTACGGTCGGCGACTACGAGCTGATCATGGTCAAATCGATTATGGACGGTTGCATGGCGATTGTTTTTGCCGCCGCCTATGGTCCGGGGGTCATTGCCTCGGCGTTGTTCATCCTTGTGTACCAGGGGTTCTTCACCCTCGCCGGTGGATGGCTGGCCCCCGTGCTGGGCGAAACCGGAATCGCGGAGCTGTCCGCGGTCGGCGGGGTGTTGCTGATGATGATTGGTTTCGGTTTGGTAGGCGTCAAGGAATTTAAGACGGGCAATTTCTTGCCAGCGATGGTCATTGCCCCCATCTTGGCGGGAATCGCTCCGTATCTGTCCGCTTTGCTTCCCTAGCGGCCTGCAACGGCAAGCAGAGAAGGGGACTTCCACGCTTTCCCCTAATGGAGATGCGTCTCCCTACCCATGGGAAGCAAGTCTTGGGTAGTGCGGATCCGCGGGATATCTCTGTTTTATTTCTTCTTGATTTGTTTGGGTACCGCGATATATTCAACGACAGGCTCCAAAGCCTCAACCTGCCCGTCGTCCAGCGCACGGACTTTCGCAATGATTCGGCCTACACGCTGGTTCCTCGGTGTATGGGGTTTTCCTGAAAAGGCGTCCTGTCCCGTTACCAGCCAGGATACGGTCACGCCGATGACGTCCGCGATTTTTTCCGCGCAGTCGGCGGACGGATACGTACCCCGGCGTATCCAGTTCGAGATGGTCGAACGTGGTATCCCGGTGATTCGGGAGATATCAGTCATGCGCAGGTCGCTTGTCAGCATCGATGTCACGCGTTTCCAGAAGTCATTCACAGAAAACACTATATGGGGTGATGATGATTAATTGTTTCATATGGGGACAATCAGTTTGAAATGTTGTTTTTGTTTTCAAATGAAAACATATGAAGCGATTTGCACGTCAGATGAAATGTCTTTCAGCTTGCGACCTGTCGGGACGGATGCCCGGTCGTGTCGAAAACCCATGCATGCCGCACGTGTGTGGCGAGGGGGCTTGTCTACTTCCGTGCAAATGAGTATCTCTTATCATGGATGATGTGAATATGCGTCAGACACGATGGAGGGGGGAATGGCCCAGCAATATACCAGAAAGATGATCCGCGACGTACTGGTGCAGATGCTGAACGAACGACCGCTGAACAAAATCACGGTAAAGGACATCGTCACCCAATGCGAGATCAACCGCAACACGTTCTATTACTATTATCCCGATATCTATGCGATATTGAGGGAACTATTCCAGATAGAGCTTCAGAAAGTGATTGACGAATACAACGATACCTTGTCGTGGGAAGAGGGATTCCTCCTCGCGGCGAAATTCGCTTTGGAAAACAAGAAGGCAATCTACCATATATACCATTCATTGCAGCGGGAAGAATTGGAGCGATATCTTTTTGATATCGCCGGAAGCGTCATGACCAGATATGTCGAGACAGTCAGCCTTGGTACCAGAGCATCGGAAGGGGACAGGCGGTTGATCGCTTCCTTCTACCAGAGCGCTTTGACCGAAATGCTGATTCATTGGATCGGAGCGGGGATGGAAGACGATCCGGAAAAGATTATCCGGCGGGTCGGCCTGCTGTTTGACGGCAACATAGCCCTTTCTTTGAAGCGGAGCGCAGATTTGAACGATACTTGGTGATGACATCCTCAGCGGAGGTTTCTCTGACATGCCGGAATATACTGGCGCATGTCATAGTATCGTCAAATTCACTCACCGGCGGTATCAATCCAGTATTTGTCGGTACGTGCATGTTTCTGGAACGGTCCGTTTTTGTTATCCGTTCGGCTTCCAGTCCGTCATAATCAGTCAGGAACGGCATGAGTGGTCATGGTCAGTCATGGACAGTCCGAGTCAGACATATAAGGGCCAATGCCCAAAAACTCATCAATATGACCGTAGTGTCGGAAGTTCGACCATTGCGTTTTTTTTGTCTATGGTGGGAGTTCCTTTGGATTCGTATGTTTGGAACGTATCGAAAAGAAACCTTGCCGATGGCAAGAACATACGAATCGAGGAGGATTCATCATGTATTATAGCAGTGGCAACTATGAAGCTTTCGCACGTCCCGTCAAGCCGGAAGGCGTTGATTGCAAGTCCGCGTATCTCGTGGGATCCGGTCTCGCCGCCCTGTCCGCGGCCTGCTGGCTGGTTCGTGATGGGCAGATGAAAGGGGAACGTATCCATGTCCTGGAGAAAGGCAATCTTCCTGGCGGAGCCTGTGATGGATACGATATCCCCGGACACGGCTTTGTCATGCGCGGCGGGCGTGAGATGGACAACCATTTCGAGTGCATGTGGGATCTGTTCCGCTCCATCCCGTCAATCGAAACGGAAGGTGCCAGCGTTCTTGATGAGTATTACTGGCTCAACAAGCGCGACCCGAACTATTCCCTGATGCGTGCGACGGTCAGTCAGGGGAAAGACGCCCATACCGATGGCAAGTTCGGCCTCTCCGACAAGGGCGCCATGGAAATCATGAAACTGTTCTTCACCTCTGACGAGCAGCTGTACGACAAGCGTATCGACGAGGTGTTCAGTTCCGAGGTTCTGGACTCGAACTTCTGGATGTACTGGCGCACGATGTTCGCCTTCGAGAACTGGCACAGCGCATTGGAGATGAAGCTCTATATCAGGAGGTTCATCCATCATGTCGGCGGACTGCCCGACTTCAAGGCCCTCCGCTTTACCAAATACAATCAGTATGAGTCCATGATACTTCCCATGGTGAAGTATCTGGAGGCTCACGGCGTCCAGTTCCATTACGGCACCGAGGTGGTCAACGTGGAATTTGACATTGAGAAGGAGCGGAAGGTCGCCAGACGGATTGTCTGTAAACAGAAGGGCAAAGTTGAACATGTCGACCTTACCGATGACGACTTGGTGTTCATTACCAACGGCGGATGCGTCGAGAATTCTTCCTTGGGCGACCAGAACCATCCCGCCCAGTTCAATACCGCCTGCAAATCCGGCGGCGGATGGGACATGTGGCGCAGGATTGCGGCTCAGGATTCTTCATTCGGCCATCCCGACAAATTCTGTTCCGATCCCGAACGGACGAACTGGATGTCCGCGACCGTCACCACGCTTGACGACAAGATACCTCCGTATGTGCGAAATATCTGCAAGCGCGACCCATTCAGCGGCAAAGTCGTAACCGGCGGTATCGTCACCTGCAAAGATTCCAACTGGCTGATGAGCTGGACCTTCAACCGTCAGCCTCAGTTCCGCGCACAGCCGAAGGGGCAGTTGGTAGGCTGGATATACGGGCTGTTCAGCGACAAGCCGGGCAACTTTGTCAAGAAGACGATGCGTGAATGCACTGGCAAGGAAATCTGCATGGAATGGCTCTACCACATGGGCGTCCCCGTTGATCAGATTGAGGACCTTGCGGAGCATAGCGCCAACACCGTTCCCTGCATGATGCCGTACATCACTGCATTTTTCATGCCCCGTAGCGCCGGAGACCGTCCCTCGGTCGTGCCCGAAGGGAGCGTCAACTTCGCGTTTATCGGGCAGTTCGCCGAAACGGCCCGTGATACAATCTTCACTACAGAATATTCAATGCGTACCGCCATGGAAGCCGTCTACACGTTGCTGAACATCGACCGTGGAGTCCCTGAAGTCTGGGGCGGCGTATTCGATATCCGCGACCTGCTGAACGCTACCGTCCAGTTGCGCGACGGCAAGAAAGTGACCGATATGGAGCTTGGCCTCAAGGAGAAGCTCGCCATGCACGAGGCTCTCAAACAGATCCACGGCACCGATCTTGAAAAACTTCTGGTTGACTATCACGTAATCTGATTTTTCCGATAATGTCTGAAATCATGCGATGCTTCCGCTTTGTTGGCGCTTCGCACATGTCAAACCGTCGAAGGACGGGGAGCTTTCCGCATTGGCGGGAGGCTTCCCGTCCTTTTTTTGTCGGAATTTGTTGATGATGACGGAACGCCGGAGCCATGCCTGGGCGATTGCCGATTGAACCGGGGATGGACGCTGCGCGTTGGGTGAGCCCGGAACGATCATCAAGTGTACACCGGTTGAGCCTGGAGCGAACATTGGGTGATCACTGAGCGAACACTGCGCAAACCTTGAAAAGGCCGCTCCGAACAGAGCGGCCTTGGAAACTATGGCGTTGGCAATTACTTCAAGCCCTTCTTGGCGTATGTTTTCTCACCCATCCTTGGAACCGGCTTTGAAGCCTTGCCCGCCTTGACTGGCTCGGAGATATGTCCAGAAACCGGGGTCTCCGGATTGCGGGCATCGGCCAGGACCGTATCGCTGCTCGTGTCAAGTTCGACATGGCACGGCTTGATATGCCAGATATCGTTGGCATAGTCGAGAATCGTGCGATCGGACGAGAACTTGCCCGATGCCGCGATATTGAGGATCGCCTTGCGGTTCCATTCCCCCTGGTCGGAGAAGTAGAGCGAGCGGGCCTTGGCATGGGCGTCAGCATAGTCGCGCAGGTCTGCGAAATGGAAGTACTTGTCCCCTTGGTCGAACAAGGCGCGGCGTAACGGCTCAAAGATGTTCGGCTCGTTCACATTGAAGTAGCCGGAGACGATCAAGTCCACCACACGCTTGATTTCCGGATCGTTGATGACCCATGAATACGGATCGTAAGTGGCGCGCATTGAGGCGATTTCTTCCTCGGAATGACCGAAGATGAACATGTTCTCCTTGCCGACTTCTTCGGCGATTTCAACGTTCGCGCCATCCATCGTTCCGATTGTCAGGGCTCCGTTGCACATGAACTTCATGTTGCCGGTACCGGACGCTTCGGTTCCCGCGGTGGAAATCTGCTCGGAGAGATCGGTGGCGGGGATAATATGCTCGGCCATCGTAACCCGGTAATTGGGCATGAACAGTACGCGCAGCTTATCGTTCACGTCCTTGTCCGCGTTGATGACCTTCGCGATGTTGTTGATGAATTTGATGATGAGCTTCGCATTGACATAGCCGGGGGCCGCCTTGCCTCCGAAAAGGAACGTCATCGACGGAAATGTCTGCGCGAATTTTTTGTCCTCTTTGAGCCTGTTATAAATCAGCAGGATATTGAGGGCGTTGAGGAACTGCCTCTTGTATTCGTGGATACGCTTGACCTGGACGTCGAACATCGTGTCCGGATCGATCTTCAGCCCGCAGTCTTTGCGGAGGAAGTCGGCCGCGACGACCTTGTCCTGTCGCTTGATGGCTGCGAAATCGGCGCGGAACGCCGTGTCGTCGGCGAATGGAGCCAGCTTGGCTATCTGGCCGTAGTCAGTGACCCAGCCGTCTCCGATTGCCTCGGTAATTTTCGCGGAGAGGCGAGGGTTCGCGTCCAGCAGCCACCTGCGCTGGGTAATCCCGTTCGTTTTATTGTTGAAACGATCAGGGAAGATCATGTTGAATTCAGGGAACATCGTGGTCTTGAGCAATTCAGAATGGAGCGCAGCGACTCCATTGGTAGAATGGCTGCCGATGATCGATAGATTCGCCATGCGCACCTGTTTTGGGTTTGACTCCTCGATGACGCTCACCTTGCTCAGCTGCTGTGGTTGGAGCGGGAAGAACGAAACCGCCTTCTGCAAGAACCTGTGGTTGATCTCGAAAATGATCTGCATATGGCGGGGGAGAATTGACTGGAGCATCGGCAACGGCCATTTTTCCAACGCTTCAGGCATCAGCGTATGGTTCGTATACCCCATGACCTTCTGTGTGATGTCCCACGCCTCGTCCCATTCAAGCCCTTCCAGATCGATCAGAATCCTCATCATCTCAGGAATCGAGAGGGACGGATGCGTGTCGTTCAGCTGAATGGCCGCGAAATCGGGGAAATGGCTCCAGGAAAGATCCTGCCGTTTGAAACGACGGACGATATCGGCTAGGGAACAGGCGACAAAGAAATACTGCTGCTTCAAACGCAACTCTTTGCCCATGTACAGGGTGTCGTTGGGGTAGAGCACTTGGCTGAGGTTCTCGGCGGAAACCTTCGCGCGGACCGCTTCAGTGTAGTCTCCTTCATTGAACTCCTGGAAGTTGAATTCCTCCGGCGCCTTCGCACTCCACAACCGGAGCGTGTTGACGGTATTTCCTCCGTAGCCGATAATCGGCATGTCATAGGCCATGCCGTTGATTTGTTCGGTATTGATCCATTTGAAGTAATCCCGGCCGTTCTCCCGGATTACCTTGACCTCGCCATGGAAATGGACGGGATAGACTAGGTCGGGGCGTTGGATTTCCCAAGGATTCCCGTCTCGGAGCCAGTTGTCGGGCTGTTCGACCTGCCAGCCGTTTCGGACCTGCTGACGGAATATCCCGTAGTTGTAGCGGATGCCGTAACCGTAGGCGGGAAGCTCAAGCGTGGCGAGGGAATCAAGGAAACAGGCCGCGAGCCTGCCGAGTCCGCCGTTGCCAAGCCCCGCGTCAGGCTCTACGTCGGCGAGATCCTCGTAACGGTAGCCAAGTTCGCTCATGGCTTCCCTGACTTCCTTTTCAAGATTCATGTTGATGATGTTGTTCGTCATCGCCCGGCCCATCAGAAATTCAAGTGAAAGGTAATATACTCGTTTTGTATTTGCAGCGCGCTGGGTTTTCCGGCTGATGTCCCATTGATGGATGATCCGGTCCCTGATGGCGTAGGCGAGTGCCGTATAGCGGCCTTCTGGAGTGGTGTGGTAGACGTCTGCGTCGAGCGAATATTTCAGATGTTCCGCGAAGTCTTGCGCGATATCGGCGGAAGTGTGGCCGAATCTCGTTTGTTGTCCTGTCTGCATGGGTTCTGGACTCCTTGTTGCCGTTATGGAAAACGGCGGTGTGGATGATATCGTACAGTACCGTTGGACATCGCGTCGTCTCCGGACGGCCTGGAGACGCCCTCCTCGCCATATCCAATACTTATACTATATACATAAAAAGCCGCAGATACAATGTCAGGATCATGTTATTGTGTATTTCCCCGGACTGGCGTCCGGTGTGTCGGCCCCGTGGTAACAGCGTGCGTTTCCTTCCTCAACCGCTTTCTTTCGCGCCATCGTCACGCCCATTGCCTATGTTTGATTTTGCATCGCCATAGGATGTCTTTCGCCGGTTTTCTGTGGTCAGTGGAAAAGTTTTCAGTGAGATTTGACATGATTCAGCGCGAGATATTGACAAAAGGAATTCTATTTGGTACTTTGGCTTCTGCATGTTGCAGGCTTACCGCCCGACAGGTATGTCCTAGTGAAGTGCGTACGCCTCTGTAGCTCAGTCGGTAGAGCACCACCATGGTAAGGTGGGGGTCAGCGGTTCAAATCCGCTCGGAGGCTCTTTTTTTTTCTTACCCGCCCGGCGGGTAGTTTTTTACGGCGCCAGGCGCCGAGGAGTTATGAGTATGGCAAACGCGAAGAAAAAGGGGCCGGTTGAGAAGATCGCCCTACAGTGCACGGAATGCAAACGGAAGAACTACACCACGGAGAAGAATCGCCGCAATACCCCTGGAAAGCTTGAACTGAACAAGTATTGCCCGTTCGAGCACAAGCACACCTTGCACCGCGAGACAAAGATCAAATAAAGTCCGAAAGGGCTTGTATGCGAGAAGCAAATAGGTCAGTAGCTCCAACGGCTAGAGCGCTGGTCTCCAAAACCGGATGTTGTAGGTTCGAATCCTACCTGGCCTGTCTGCTTCTTGGCATATTTCCCGACGGTTGAGATACTGAGACTGCCATGCGAAGGCGTGGCGGTGTCGTCCATATGAAGGGTGGTTGTACATGAAAAAGTTGATCAAATATTTCAAGGAGTCACATCTCGAGCTGAAGAAGGTCGTATGGCCGTCGCGTGAGACTGTAATTTCCTCTACCAAGGTCGTTCTTGTCTCCACCTTGATTTTCGCTGTCGTCCTCGGCCTGGTGGATTTCCTCCTGCTGCGGGGCCTCTACCTCATATTCTAGGACAGGTGTCATGGCAAAAGGTTGGTACGTAGTACATACTTATTCCGGCTATGAGCAGAAAATCGAACGTATTCTCCGCAAGATGATGGAGACCGACGCCGATTTTCGTGAAGTCTGCACCGATGTGAAGGTTCCGTTCGAGACCGTCGTGGAAGTCAAGGATGGCGTCAAGCGCGATGTAAAGCGAAAGATCCTTCCTGGATACATCTTGGTCGAACTGGATCTGCCGGAGCATAGTTGGAAAATTTGGTGTTCCCAGATCAAGCGGATCCAGGGAGTTACCGGTTTTGTCAGTGCGATGGATGGCGTCAAGCCTCAGCCTCTGACCGCCGATGAAGTCAAGGGCATTTTCCAGAAGACGGGCGATATCAAGACTGAAAAGGTATTCAAGCCCAAGCAGACCTTCTCCGTCGGGGAGCAGGTTCGTATTGTGGAAGGTCCGTTTGAAACTTTTACCGGTACTGTCGAGGAGGTCAACCTCGAAAAGGCCCGGCTCCGGGTTTCTGTTGGAATTTTCGGGCGTTCGACACCTGTGGAAGTCGATTTCCTGCAAGTTGAAAAAATCTGACGGGACGCTGGGACGTAGCGTACGTTGGACAGACGGGTGGGGGACTTGCGTCCTCCGCCGAACGTTTTTTTACATGCGTCCATCTAGTTCGTGTTACAACTCCTCCCCGGATTTCATTCGGGAAGGTGGGAGCCTGATCGTATGACAGGCGTTATTACCAGCGCGGAGGCCCGAATGCTTCGGTCAACTCAGACCAGGCCTGTTGCGTAAGGAGAAAAACAATGGCAAAGAAGAAGGTGACTGCAATCATCAAATTGCAGTGCCCTGCCCAGAAGGCTACGCCGGCACCCCCAGTAGGGCCAGCTCTTGGTCCTCATGGTGTCAGCGCCCCTCAGTTCGTCCAGCAGTTCAATGAAAAGACCAAAGGTTTTGAAGCTGGACTGGTCATTCCCGTCGTTATTACTGTCTATCAGGACAAGAGCTTCACATTCATACTGAAGACTCCCCCTGCCGCCGTTCTGATCAAGAAGACTCTTGGTATCCAGACGGCCAGCGGTGTTCCTAACAAGCAGAAGGTCGGCAAGCTTACCCAGGCTCAGCTCACTGAAATTGCCCAGACCAAGATGCCCGACCTGAATGCCAATGACATCGAGGCCGCGAAGAAAATCATCGCCGGCACCGCCAGAAGCATGGGTGTAGAGGTGGAGAAGTAATATGAAGCACGGTAAAAAGTATCTTGAAGCAGTAAAGAAATACGACCGCGAGAAGAGCTATTCCTTCAATGAGGCCGCCCAGATCGTCAAGAACTGCGCTTTTGCGAAGTTCGACGAAACTGTGGAGCTTTCCGTGAGTCTTGCGTTGAAGAAGAGCCAGAGCGTACGTGACACCGTAGTCCTCCCCAACCAGTTCTCCGCTGAAAAGCGCATCTTGGTTTTCGCCAAGGCTGAAAAGGCCGAGGAGGCCCGCGAAGCCGGCGCCACCTATGTTGGTGACAACGACTTGATTGAAAAGATTCGCGGCGGTTGGATGGATTTCGACATAGCGGTAGCTACCCCCGACATGATGAAAGACGTCGGTCGTCTCGGTCCTATCCTTGGCCGTCGTGGCTTGATGCCAAACCCCAAGACTCAGACTGTCACGTTTGACCTCAAGGGTGCGTTGGCTGAATTGCGCAAAGGCCGTGTAGAGTTCCGTTCCGACAAGACCGGTGTCGTTCACCTCGCCATCGGCAAGATTTCCATGGATCCTGCTTTGGTTAGCGAGAACGCCGCGGCCATCGTCAAGGAAATCGTCCGTAAGAAGCCGAGCGACGCAAAGGGTGATTTCGTCCAGAGTGTCGCGCTTTCCTCCAGCATGGGCCCCGGTGTCCATGTCGATGTGAAAGAAATTGCGGTTGCAACCGTCTAGTAGGAGGTAGAAGACTATGGATTACCAGACTCGCATCACTCCGGCTAAGGAAGAGGCTGTAAAGGCCCTCAAGGACGAGTTCGCCGGCTACACCGGGTATATCTTCACCGACTACCGCGGCTTGACCGTCGAACAGATCACTGACCTTCGCCATCAGCTCCGCAAGAAGGAAGCTGCATATCGTGTCGTCAAGAACCGTTTTGCCAAGATCGCTTTCAAGGATCTCGAACATGGCGGCGCAGAAGCCCATATGGTCGGTCCTACCGCCGTCGCGCTTGCGAAAGGCGAAGAAACCGGTTCTGTCGCAAAGATTCTCTTTGAGTTCGCCAAAGGCGGCGCTCCACTCACTGTGAAGGGCGCTATCGTTGACGGCGACCTCTATGATGCCGCGCAGATCGAAGCGTACAGCAAGCTGCCCACCAGGCTCGAGCTGATTTCCTTGTTGATGGGAACCATGAAGGCGCCTGTCCAGAAACTGGCCGCTACCTTGCTGGCCTATGTCGAATCGAAGCAGGGAACCGCTCCGGCAGTCGCCGAAGCTCCCGCGGAAGCGAATTAAGCGGTCTTAGTCTTCAGCAAGTAACCTGCTATGACCGTTTGAACAATATTTTATTAAGGAGAAGATAATATGGCTACGAAAGAAGAAATCATTGAAGCAATTGCGAACATGACCGTTCTCGAGGTCTCCGAACTGATCAAGATGATGGAAGACAAATTCGGCGTTACCGCCGCCGCTGCCGTCGCCGCTGGTCCTGCCGCCGCCGCTGGTCCCGTTGAGGAAGTCGAGGAGCAGACCGAGTTCACCGTCATCCTCAAGGCTGTCGACGCCGCGAAGAAGATCGCCGCCATCAAGGAAGTCCGCGCTATCACCGGTCTTGGCCTCAAAGAAGCCAAGGATCTGGTCGAAGCTGGGGACAAGCCTGTCAAGGAGGGCGTCTCCAAGGAAGAAGCCGCCGGTATCAAGGAGAAACTCGAGGCCGCCGGTTGCACCGTCGAGATCAAATAGTTTGTTCGCTTTCGTGATACGGAAACATGAATTGCTCCGGGTCGTCTGACGATCCGGAGATTCTCAGCCACCGGATGCTTCCGGTGGCCTGTCGTGTCTTTCACAAGCCCTTGGTCGGCATGTACGGCGAAGGGATGTTCTATGAGGTCGGTGTCTGTCTTCGGGCGGGTGCCTGCGTGGATGGTTCCGCATTTTGGCGCGAGCCTCGTCCATGCAATTTGACTCTGGAGGGTACATGATGGTTGCCAAAGGCAAATCCATAACACGCACATACATCGGGTCCGAGTTCTACGAAGTCTGTGAACTGCCCAACCTTATCGGAATCCAGTTGGACTCCTATGACCGGTTTCTTCAGTTGGACCGGATCAAGCAGGGGTTGGAGCCGGATCCCGCCTTCGGGTTGGAGGAAGTGTTCCAGTCGACGTTCCCGATTGAAAGTCCAAACGGTGAAATGCGCCTGGTCTATGGCGGCTATACAATCGACTTTGACAACATCAAGTTCTCCGAGACTGAGTGCAAGAAGAAGGGGCGTTCCTACAGCGTCCCTATAAAGGCCGTCATCAGCCTTGAATTGCCAAACGGCGAGTTGCGCGAGAAGGAGATATTCTTCGGTGACGTCCCCTTGATGACCGACCGTGGCACATTTATCATCAATGGCGCCGAACGTGTCGTAGTCAGTCAGATCCACAGATCTCCTGGGGTTATCTTTTCCAATGAAAAGGATGTGTATTCCTCCAGAATCATTCCATATCGTGGGTCTTGGCTTGAATTCGAGATTGACGAAAAGAAACAGCTGATTTTCACCAAGATTGACCGCAAGAAACGGATTCTTGGTACGCTATTCCTTCGTGCCATCGGTTTTGACACCCGTGAGAAAATCGTTGAGCAGTTCTATCAAGGACATACTTACGATTTGGTCGATGACAAGGATTTGAAGAACTCCTTGGTCGGCGCGGCCTTGTACAAGGATGTCTATGCGCTCGTTGACGGGGAGCGGAAGAAGGTCCTTCGCGCCGGTGACAAGCTGCATCCACATGAAATTGACGAACTGATCGCCCTCAAGGTTCCCGCTATCGAGGTCATTGACCTGCGCGATGAACATTCGTTGCATAGTGAGATTATTCTCAACTGCTTCGACATCGAGGACGCAAAATATACTCGCACCGAAGATGGTTTTGACGAGCCTACCAAGGAAGATGTCCTTGGTCCGATCTTCAGCGTGCTGATGCCTGGTGAAATGATCGCTATCGAACGCGCGGAAAAAGACCTGCCCGACATGTTCTTCTCCAATCGCAGGTACGATCTCGGTAGTGTGGGCCGCTACAAGTTCAACAAGAAATTCGGTACGGGTACCGATGAAGAAGACGAGAACGCTTCCACCGATCTGACCGTTCTGACCCCCGCCGACATCGTCAATACGATGAACTTCCTGATCAAGGTGTTCATCCGTGAAGAGAATGTCGATGATATCGACCACTTGGGCAACCGCCGTGTCCGTTCCGTCGGTGAGCTGTTGCAGAACTCCCTCAAGAGCGCCTTCGCCCGTATGGAAAGGATCGCCAAGGAGCGCATGAACCTTGAGACCAGCAGTGTCCGGCCTCAGGATCTGATTTCCATCAAGCCGATTGTCGCCGCGGTGAAGGAATTCTTCGGAAGCAGCCAGCTTTCCCAGTTCATGGACCAGGTCAACCCGCTCGCCGAGCTGACCCACAAGCGTCGTCTCAACGCTTTGGGCCCCGGTGGTCTTTCCCGTGACCGCGCCGGATTTGAAGTCCGTGACGTCCACTACACCCATTACGGTCGCATGTGCCCCATCGAGACCCCTGAAGGTCCGAACATCGGTCTGATTGTCTCTTTGGCGAACTACACCCGTGTGAATGAACATGGCTTTCTGGAGACTCCGTACCGGAAGGTCGTGGACGGAAAGGTCACCAAGCAGTACAGATACCTTGACGCTAACGACGAGGAAAAGTATTTCATCGCCCAGGCTTCTGCGAAAATTGACGCCGACGGTAATTTCCTTGAGAACGAAGTGCCTGTCCGCCATAGCGGTGACTATTCGACCCGTACTCCGAAGGACATCAGGTACATGGACGTCTCTCCGAAACAGGTTATTTCCGTGGCCGCTTCGCTGATTCCGTTCCTGGAGCATGACGACGCCAACCGAGCCCTGATGGGATCGAACATGCAGCGTCAGGCCGTTCCACTCGTATTCCCTGAAACTCCGCGCGTAGGTACCGGCATGGAAGGCAAGACCGCCTATGATTCCGGCGTTCTGATCAAGGCCAAGCGGGCGGGTACCGTAGACTATGTATCCTCCACCCAGGTCGTTGTCCGTCCGGATGCGGCTGAGATCGAGGGAGAGGTCGATTATTACGAAGTGCAGAAATTCCAGCGGACCAACCAGGATACTTGCTTCAACCAGAAGCCGATTGTCTCCAAGGGACAGCATGTCGATGCGGGTACCGTCCTCGCTGATGGTCCTGCGACGCAGAATGGAGAGCTGGCCCTCGGTCGCAACATCCTTGTCGGGTTCGTTCCTTGGAACGGCTACAACTACGAGGATGCCGTCCTGATCAGCGAACGTGTCGTCCGCGACGATATCTACACCTCGATCCATATCAAGGAATTCACCACCGATATCCGCGAGACCAAGCTCGGGCCTGAAAAACTGACGAGGGATATTCCCAATACCAGCGAAAAGATGCTTGAGCAACTCGATGAGGACGGTATCGTCCGTATCGGAACCATGGTTCGTCCTGGACATATCTTGGTTGGAAAGGTTACGCCGAAGTCCGAATCCGATACGACCCCTGAGTTCAAGTTGCTGAACTCCATCTTCGGCGAAAAGGCCAAGGAAGTCCGTGATACCTCTCTGAAAGTACCTCATGGCACAGAAGGCACCGTCATTGATATCCAACGGCTAAAGAGGAGCGAAGGCGATGAACTTCCTCCGGGGGTGGAGGAGACCGTCAAGGTCCTGATCGCCACCAAGCGCAAGCTTCGTCAGGGCGACAAGATGGCTGGACGTCATGGAAACAAGGGTGTCGTCAGCCGTATCCTCCCCGAAGAGGATATGCCGTACATGGCTGACGGTACTCCGCTCGATGTCTGCCTGAATCCCCTTGGCGTTCCGTCTCGAATGAATATCGGACAGTTGATGGAGACTCAGCTTGGTTGGGCCGCAGTCAACCTGGACGAATGGTATTCCTCTCCGGTATTCCAGTCCGCGTCGATGGATCAGATTGAGGCCAAGATGCGCGAGGCGGGGTTGCCCGAGAACTCCAAGACCGTCCTGTACGATGGACGTACCGGTGTTCCGTTCGTCAATCCCGTATTCTGCGGATACATCTATTACCTCAAGCTGCACCACCTCGTAGATGACAAGATGCACGCCAGATCTACCGGCCCGTATTCATTGGTCACCCAGCAGCCGTTGGGAGGCAAGGCCCAGTTCGGCGGTCAGCGTCTCGGAGAGATGGAAGTCTGGGCTCTTGAAGCCTATGGGGCTGCGAATACGCTGCAGGAACTGCTGACGATCAAGTCCGATGATATGAACGGGCGCGTCAAGATCTATGAAAGCATCGTCAAAGGTGAACCGGCTACAAGCGCCGGCATGCCCGAGGCGTTCAACGTTCTGGTACAGGAGATCCGTGGCCTCGCCCTGGATATGTCGGTCTACGACTCCAAGGGCAAGCAGGTTCCTTTGACGGAAAGGGATGAAGAGCTGATCAACAAGAAAAGCTCCGTTAACTAAGCAGGGAGAACAACGGATGAAGGAAATTCAGGATTTCGATAGCATAATGATACGGCTCGCTTCGCCTGAGCAGATCAAGGCCTGGTCCTATGGCGAAGTCAAGAAGCCCGAGACGATCAACTACCGTACGCTCCGTCCGGAACGAGACGGTCTCTTCTGCGAAAAGATCTTCGGTACGACGAAGGAGTGGGAGTGTTACTGCGGTAAGTTCAAGTCAATCCGTTACAAGGGTGTCATCTGCGACCGCTGTGGAGTAGAAGTCACCAACGTGAAGGTCCGCCGTGAGCGCATGGGGCACATCACCCTGGCGTCTCCAGTGTCCCATATCTGGTACTATCGTTCCGTGCCGTCGCGGATGAGCCTGTTGCTCGACATTACCCGTGCGTCGTTGCAGAGCGTCCTGTACTATGAGAAGTATATCGTCATCAACTCCGGTGACACCGACCTCAAGGCGAAGCAGTTGCTTTCCGAAGAGGAATACTATCAGGCCCGCGAGCAGTACGGCGAGTCCTTCCAGGCCGGAATGGGCGCAGAGGCCGTACGCCAGTTGTTGGAGAACCTCGACCTGGAGGCGCTTTCCGCCGAATTGCGTGAACAGATGCGCAACAAGGAGGACAAGGCCGACAAGCGTTTGCTCAAGCGGATCGAGGTCGTCGAGAACTTCCGTGACAGCGGCAACCGCCCCGAGTGGATGATCCTGACCGTAATTCCCGTGATTCCGCCCGATCTTCGCCCGATGGTGCAGCTCGACGGCGGACGTTTCGCGACCAGCGACCTCAATGACCTCTACCGTCGCGTCATCAACCGCAACAATCGCTTGCAGCGGCTGATTACGCTCCACGCCCCCGACATCATCATCCGCAATGAGAAGCGGATGCTCCAGGAGGCCGTTGACGCATTGTTCGACAATTCCAAGCGCAAGCGCGTGGTCAAGGGCGCCAGCAACCGTCCCCTCAAGAGCCTTTCCGACATGCTCAAGGGCAAGCAGGGGCGTTTCCGACAGAACCTGCTCGGCAAGCGCGTAGACTATTCCGGCCGTTCCGTAATCGTCGTCGGCCCTGAGCTTCGCATCCATCAGTGCGGTCTGCCCGCTAAGATGGCTCTTGAGTTGTACAAGCCCTTCATCATGAAGAAGCTGGTTCAGAACGGCGTCGTCTACAATATCAAGAAGGCGAAGAACCTTGTTGAGCAGGAGACCCCTGAGGTCTGGTCGATCCTTGACGATGTCGTGAAGGAACATCCTGTTTTGTTGAACCGCGCTCCTACGCTCCACCGACTTGGTATCCAGGCTTTTGAACCCGTCTTGGTCGATGGCAAGGCCATCAAGCTGCATCCTCTCGTATGCCATGCGTACAACGCCGACTTCGACGGCGACCAGATGGCCGTGCACGTGCCGTTGACCCAGGCCGCTCAGTTGGAGTGCTGGACGCTGATGCTGTCCGCCACCAACCTGCTCGACCCCGCCAACGGCAAGCCGATTGTGTTCCCGTCTCAGGACATGGTCCTCGGCATCAACTATCTGACCCGTGAGATGAACGGCGCGAAGGGCGAAGGGCGGTATTACGACAATATCGGAGAGTTGGAAATGGCTATCGAAGTCGGTTCCCTTTCCTATAATGCGAAGATCGTCTATCGTCAGGAGGATGGCTCCAAGATTGAGACGACCCCCGGCCGTGTTATCTTCAACTCGGTCCTTCCCGAAGGCATTCCGTTCCAGAACTACTGTCTCGGAGACAAGGAGCTGAAGAAGCTCATCGGTGAGACGATCGGCACCAGCAAGAGTTCCGTAGCGGTCAGGCTGCTCGACTCCATCAAGGACATCGGCTTCAAGTACGCTACTGTATTCGGTGCGACAATCGGCCTGTCCGATATGATCATCCCCGACGCGAAGAAGGAGATGGTCGAGCACGCCAACCAGATGCAGGCGCAGATTCTTGACCAGTACCGCCAGGGCCATATCACCCAGGATGAACGGTACAACCGTGTTATCGAGGTATGGAGCCAGACCAATGAAGAGTTGACCAACGAACTGATGACCCAGCTGAAGAAGAGTCAGAACGGCTTCAACCCGCTGTTCCTCATGGCCGATTCCGGCGCTCGAGGTTCCAAGACCCAGATCAGACAGCTCGGCGGTATGCGAGGCTTGATGGCGAAGCCGTCCGGCGACATCATTGAGTTCCCGATCAAGTCGAACTTCAAGGAAGGTCTGTCGATCATTGAGTTCTTTATTTCCACCAACGGCGCTCGTAAGGGATTGTCCGATACTGCGTTGAAGACCGCTGAAGCTGGTTACCTGACTCGTCGTCTGGTCGATATCAGCCAGGATGTCGTCATCAATGAGGATGATTGTGGTACGATCAATGGGATTTGGCGTTCCGCTATCAAGGATGGCGATGAAATCGTAGAATCCCTCGCAGACCGTATCGTCGGGCGTTATACCCTTGAAAAGGTCAAGCATCCGATTACCGGAGAAGTTCTGATCGATGTGAACGAAGAGGTCGACGAAGAGGTCGCCGCCAAGATTGAGGCCGCCGGCATCGAGCGGGTATTGCTCCGCACGGTATTGACCTGTGAAGCGGAGCACGGAGTCTGCCGCAAATGCTATGGCCGAAACCTCGCCACCAACAGGCCCGTTGAAATCGGTGAAGCCGTAGGTATCATTGCCGCCCAGTCGATCGGGCAGCCGGGCACCCAGTTGACGATGCGTACGTTCCACGTCGGTGGTACGGCCGCGACGAGTACCGAGGACAATAAGCTGACGTTCTCCCATCCGATCCTGATCAACAAGATTACGGGTACGATGGTCGTGCGCGAAGCCGATGGAAGCCGCCTGTTCACCAGAAAGGGACATATTTTCTATTCCCGCGTCCTGCGTGAGATTCTCGCCGGTTCCTATGACAAGCTGCTCGTCTCTGACGGCGACAAGGTGGCGAACGGCGCTCCGTTGTATGAGAAGGACGGTGCTGTAGTGGCCGCCAACGAGGTGGGTATCATCCGGCAGTCCGGTGAACACCTGTATATTGTCGGGCCTGAAAGCCGCCAGGACATCAAGAACGGTTCGGAGCTTGAAGTTTCCGAAGGACAGTATGTGGACGTTGGTGACCCCGTGGTCCTGTTCGATCCGTTCAGCGAACCGATCATCGCGGAGTATGACGGCTTCATCAAGTTCGTGGACATCAAGCTGGGCACTACGCTTCAGGAAGAGGTCAACGAAGAAACCGGCAACGTTGAGAAGAAAATCACCGAGTACAGTCTTGAAACGTTGCAGCCCCGTATCACTATCACCAGTGAACAGGACGGGCAGGGTGAAGTTCTTGCGACATACTTCCTTCCTGGTTCCTCCTACTTGCAGATTGAAGACGGCATGAAGGTGGTCAAGGGCGATATTCTGGCGAAGTTGCTTAAGGAAAGTATCAAGACCAAGGATATCACCGGCGGTCTGCCTCGTGTCGGCGAGCTGTTCGAGGCCCGGCGGCCCCGTAGTTCCGCGGTTCTGTCCCAGGTTGACGGTGTCGTCAAGTTCGGTCCGATCGTCAAGAGCAAACGTCAGATCATTGTGCAGGATGACTTCAACCATGAGTACAAGCACTATGTGCCGATGGGCAAGCACCTGTTGGTTCGTGACGGAGACCGGGTCGAAGCCGCTGAGCGTCTTTGCGACGGGCCCATCGATCCGCATGACATTCTGGACATCCAGGGTGAGAATGCGTTGCAGTCCTTCTTGCTCGATGAGGTTCAGGAAGTCTACCGCTTGCAGGGTGTAGACATCAACGACAAGCATCTCGGCGTAGTGGTTCGCCAGATGTTGCGTAAGGTCGAGGTCGTCAGCGTCGGCGATACGTGCTTCATCCATGGACAGCAGGTCGACAAGTACCGCTTCCATGAAGAGAACTCCCGTGTCGTTAGGGAGGGCGGACAGCCCGCAGTCGCACGTCCGTTGCTGCTTGGTATCACTCGTGCGTCATTGAGCATCGATTCGTTCATTTCGGCCGCGTCCTTCCAGGAGACGACCAAGGTATTGACAAATGCCGCCATTGCTGGTAGTAAAGATGAGTTGCGCGGTCTCAAGGAGAACGTGATTATTGGCCATCTGATTCCGGCTGGTACTGGTATGAAGAAATATCGCCAGGTCAAGCTGAAGGACGAGGACTTGATCAATCTCAAGGAGAAGGTCGAATCGGTGATGGGCGCCCGTCGTCAGGAAATGATTGATGACGACGACTTCGACATCGAGGATCTTGCGGATATGACAACCGAAGGAGAAGCCGTTGACGTTGACGACAACTACGACGAGGATTAAGTTTTGCCTGTTGGCAAGCTTGCCTCCAATGGTTGCCGTCGTGAAAGACGCTCGGTTTTTCATGCTGACTTCGTTTGTATATATAGGATGCGTCGCCCCGTAAGGATGCGGCGCAGGTCCCAGCCCGTAGGGCGGGTGGACCAGACAATTTAAAAGGGAGCGTATCGAAAAGATGCCTACTATTAATCAGCTGATTAGAAAGGGAAGGACCTCCGTCAAGAACAAGACCAAGTCTCCGGCCCTTGACGGTTGCCCGCAGAAGCGCGGGGTATGCACGAGAGTCATGACCGTCACCCCTAAGAAACCTAACTCCGCTCTGAGAAAGGTCGCCCGTGTGCGTCTTTCCAACGGTATTGAAGTGACCGCCTACATCCCCGGTATCGGACACAACTTGCAGGAGCACTCTGTAGTCCTGCTTCGTGGTGGAAGAGTCAAGGACCTTCCGGGCGTCCGGTATCATATCATCCGCGGTACCAAGGATACTCTTGGTGTCAGCGATCGTAAGAGAAGCCGCTCCAAGTACGGCGCCAAGAAGCCAAAGGCTTGATGAGGGGGAAGCAGTATGTCCAGAAGATCTGTCGCACCAGTTAGGGAAATCCTTCCCGATCCCGTGTACAATAGCATTGTGGTCGAGAAGTTCATCCGCCGCATGATGGTCGACGGCAAAAAGTCCGTCAGTACCAGAATCATTTATGACGCAATGAAGACCATGGGAGAGAAGACCGGCGAGCAGCCGCTCGAGGTCTTCCTTAAGGCTCTTGAGAACGTCAAGCCTGTCGTAGAGGTAAAGAGCCGCCGTGTCGGTGGCGCCACCTACCAGGTTCCCGTTGAGATTCGCGACAACCGCCGCGAAGCGCTCGCCATGCGTTGGCTCATCGCCGCCGCTCGCGCCCGCAATGGCCATTCCATGGCCGAAAAGCTCAGCGCCGAGCTGCTCGACGCCTACGCCAATACCGGCGCGGCCTTCAAGAAGAAGGAAGATACGCACCGCATGGCCGAAGCGAACAAGGCGTTCTCCCACTACCGCTGGTAGTCTTGCTCGAGCAATACGCTCGATACTTCGTCAAAAGCCGGTCGGCCGTACATGCAGTACTATCCCACCGGCTTTTTTTCTTGTCTGGAGCATATTTCCCTTCGCAGGGGGTGGCGACGGATGTCAAGGGGTTGGTTCGGAGACGGCCTGTCTGCCTGCGTTATCCTCGGAGCGCCGTACTTGAAGTGCCGCCGCTCCTCGAACGCCTTGTCAATCAGCTTTTTGCCTTCGCAACTGTCTCCCTGCGTAGTTTTCGCTGTGAAATTTATGAGTAGACCCACAGGTGAAAGCCTGTGGATTTTTCTATAAGCGGGAATCTTGCGTGTAGGAAAGCCGCTTGGCTGCGCTATCCTCGAAGCATCGTGCTTGAGTCGCTGCGTTCTCATCCTTATTCTGTCAGTTGCTCCATGTGTTCGCATCGAAGCTGGGATGGCCCCTTCCTCGGATGCCTCGTCAATCAGCTTTTAGCTTTCGCAACACCATGTCGGGCGATTCGCCCGCTACTTGGTCAAAAGCCGGTCGCTGTACTTATGGTACTCTCCACTGGCTTTCCCCATATCTGAAGCTCATTGTTTTTCGCAATGAACTGTACGGGCGATGGCTGCATAGCTGTGCCATATTCAACAGGTAGCTCCCACATACAGGACGTAATCCCGACATAAAGGACGTAGCAACAACATACAGGACGCAATCCCCACATGCAGGACGTAGACGACAGGTAGCTCCGACATAAAGGACGTAATCCCATCATACAGGACGTAATCCCGACATAAAGGACGTAGCAACAACATACAGGACGCAATCCCCACATGCAGGACGTAGACGACAGGTAGCTCCGACATAAAGGACGTAATCCCGTCATAAAGGACGTAGGCTGCGGGTATCGTTATTGGTTGTATGGAGTAAAATCACCCCAATAATCACCCCCCCCCTCATCACCCTTGGAATGATTACACCGATAGATGTGCAGTATAGACTTTGGGCGTATTCAAAAAAGTTACATTCGCAAGCTCGTCCGAACAAGGGGGTGCCGTCATGAAAAGAGGATGTCTGGTGGGTTTGACTCTGACAGTGGTGTCCATAACGCTTTCCTGCGGCGGGAGGTCCACGGGAGTACGCATCGAAGTGGGTGCGGACATAGAACCTGAGCCCCGCAAAACAGTCCGAAGCGAAGAACTCGTCGCCGCGGAAGATACTGCCAGATTCATCATCGGGACTAAAGAGGGATGGAGCCTATATCGGTTCGGAGGGAGTGCGTATGATGTATGGGACGGCGATGTGCTGCCTGAGTTTTTCCCTGGAGAAATCGTTGGAGTGAAGGTTAACCAGACCGGGTATAAGGGGGTTGGAGATGAGTCCATGATAGACGACAAGGTCGGGAATATGTATTTTCCCGATTCCCGGTATGAAGAGTGGAGCCTGTCATTCTATTCCACAGAAGCGCAGTTTCAGGAATTCTATGATGCGCTTGCCGCAAATGGCTTCATCGGCGGGATGACCGACGGATACCCGTTGGTTTATGAATTCGTCGGTAATGGTTGCTACCTGTACATGCGGGTCAACGACGGCATCGCTGGCGAAGGCGGATATACCCGACTGGTAATGTGCAGTCTGACACAGTTGAGCCTGGCGCGTCCTCACATGTTCCATGGGACGCCGTTGCTGGAAACTGGAGCGGCCTTGGTCGACGACGGGGATATGCGCGGTTATGACGATGAACTCAACGAAGTGGAGTTCTGTTATGATTTCTTGTCCGACACGGGGAAGCTGCCTCCGCACTATTCGGTTTCTTTTGAGTATGTCGGCACTACGGTGGAGAATATTAGGGCGTGGTATCACGGAAGACTCATGGATGGCTGGACGCCGGACTATGAAACCGAGAATGTTGACGGATCGTTCTGTGCCATGTGTTCACGGGATGACCTGTATATGTACTGTTCTGCTGAAAACTACAGTAATACCGCCATCGTAGGGTTCGCTACGAGTCCTGAGACGCTGAATCGTCAAGCCCTCCGGAATCCTTGTGAAAAACCTGGGCGCATTGGAGATTTCTTATGCTTTCGTTTGGACCAAACATGGGAAAACAGGGACGGCGAAGGGACTTGTTTAATTATTTTATGCGAAATTGTTGACTAATTCTTTACAATCTCCTATATTACCCAAGGTGCCTCGCCATAGGTGCGTCTCTAGACGTGTCTACGAGCAAGGATGAGCAGAGCCAAACCGATCGTCCGACTGAGTCGGGTGGTAAGGTGGTTCCAGGCGATAGCGGTTCTTTTTAACCTCTATACTATGTCGATGAGCGGGTCTTCGGACCGGGCCTACCGACCTCTGGAATCTTCTCTTACTCCTCATTATCTCATTAGGAAATCAGTTTGTCCTGTCTCCAGGTTGAAAGGTAAAGGCTTCGTAATGGCCTTTATGGAGCACATTATAATTTTTGTTTGTGACAGGTTGTGACCGTCACAAGGAGGAACTGATGGCTAAGGAAAAGTTTGAAAGAACGAAGCCGCACGTAAACGTAGGGACCATCGGTCACGTTGACCATGGTAAGACCACCCTCACCGCCGCGATCACCATGCATTGCGCCAAGATGTTCGGCGACAAGGCGCTCGCTTATGACGCAATCGACAATGCACCGGAAGAGAAGGCGAGAGGTATCACCATCAACACCCGTCACGTCGAATACCAGTCCAAGAACCGCCACTATGCGCACGTTGACTGCCCGGGACACGCTGACTACATCAAGAACATGATCACTGGTGCCGCTCAGATGGACGGCGCTATCATCGTTGTGGCCGCTACCGACGGCGCCATGGCCCAGACCAAGGAGCATATCCTCCTTGCTCGTCAGGTCGGTGTACCCGCCATCATCGTTTTCATCAACAAGTGCGACCAGGTCGACGATCCTGATCTTATTGAGCTGGTTGAGGAAGAGATGAGGGACCTGCTCACTGAGTATGGTTTCGACGGCGCCAACGCCCCTGTCATCAAGGGTTCCGCTTTTGAAGCGATGGAAAATCCCGATGATCCCGAGAAGACCAAGTGCATCGACGAATTGCTTGACGCGATGGATGCCTACATTCCGCTTCCGGAGCGCGCTGTCGACCAGCCGTTCCTGATGCCTATTGAAGACATCTTCTCCATCTCTGGTCGTGGTACCGTAGTTACCGGTCGTATCGAGCGTGGTGTCGTCCATGTGAACGATCCCGTCTCCATCGTCGGTATCAAGGAAACCAAGGACAGCGTTGTCACTGGCGTTGAAATGTTCAACAAGCTACTGGACGAAGGTCAGGCTGGTGATAACATCGGTGCTCTTCTCCGCGGCGTCGATAAGAAGGATGTCGTCCGTGGCCAGGTTCTTGCCAAGCCCAAGACGATCACTCCTCACCAGAAGTTCATCGGTACCGTGTACGTGCTGAGCAAGGACGAGGGTGGCCGCCATTCTCCGTTCTTCTCCGGGTACCGCCCGCAGTTCTATTTCCGGACCACCGACATCACCGGTACCGTCAACCTTCCTGAGGGCAAGCAGATGGTACTGCCTGGTGACCACACCGAGATCAATGTCGAGTTGATCCACCCGGTCGCCATGGACAAGGGTCTTCGCTTCGCTATCCGCGAAGGTGGTAGGACCGTCGCATCCGGTCAGGTTACCGAGATCGTTGACTAATACAAGCAACGAATGTCTTGCCGGCGCAGAAGAGTGCGCTGGCAAGACCCGTTTTTTGGAGGAATGATGGCTAAAGAAAGAATTCGGGTAAGGTTGAGAGGTTTTGACATAGAGCTTGTTGAACAGAGTTCAAAGGCTATCGTACAGACAGTTGTGAAGGCTGGAGCGAAGGTTTCCGGGCCCGTGCCTCTCCCGACTCGTATCAATAAATACACTGTCCTGAGATCGCCCCATGTCAATAAGAAGTCTCGTGAACAGTTTGAGATGAGAACCCACAAGCGGTTGATTGACATATTGGATCCTACATCAAAAGTCATGGATGCCCTCATGAAGCTTGAGCTCCCTGCCGGTGTGGATGTAGAGATTAAACAGTAATAGAGTTGAGGTAAGAGATGTTAGGGCTTATCGGCAAAAAAGTTGGAATGACACAGGTGTTTGACGCGCAAGGCAGGCTCACACCCGTGACTGTAATAAGGATTGAGGGCAACGTTGTCGTCGCGGACCGAACCGAAGAGAAAAACGGCTACAAAGCCGCGGTGTTGGGTTCCTTCGACAAAAAAATGAGCCGCTGTACCAAGCCATACGCTGGCCAGTTCGAGGGTATTTGCGAGCCTAAGCAGTGTCTCGTCGAATTCCGCGACTACGATAAGGAAGTCAAGGTCGGCGAGGTTCTGGGAGTAGATATATTCAAGGATATCGCATTCGTCGATGTTACCGGTACCTCCAAAGGCAAAGGGTATCAGGGCGGTATGAAGCGCCATGGTTTCAGTGGCGGTCGTGCTACCCACGGTTCCAAGTTCCATCGTGATATCGGTGGTACGGCGATGTCTTCGACGCCTTCACGGACTTTCAAGGGCCATCGCATGGCCGGGCATATGGGCAATGAAAGATGCACTGTCCAGAACCTCCGCGTCGTTCGCGTCGACGAAGAGATGCAGGTTCTCATGGTAAAGGGAGCTATCCCTGGTCCCGCCCAGAGCGTTGTCATCGTCAAGAAAGCGATAAAGAAGTAGGGGCGAGAGATATGGAAACCAAAGTCTTTTCTACCAATGGCAGTGAAGTGCGCACGATCGAGTTGAATGACAATGTGTTCAACAGGGAAGTCAGCGAGGGCTCGATCTACTACGCTATAAACAATGAGCTTGCGAATCGCCGCGTCGGCACCGCCTGCACCAAGACTCGTGCGGAGGTCAACTACAGCAATACCAAGCCCTACAAGCAGAAGGGTACCGGTAACGCCCGCGCGGGTGACAAGAAGTCTCCGGTCAGGGTCGGTGGTGGTACGATTTTCGGACCCCGTCCCCGCGATTACAGCTACACCATCCCCAAGAAGATGAAGCGGCTGGCGATGAAGTCTCTTCTGAGCCTTTCCGTTCAGGAAGACCGTCTGGTGATCGTCGAGGATTTCTCCAGTGAAAACGGCAAGACCAAGGATTTGGCGGCCATCCTGAAGAATTTCGTCAAGGACGAAAAGAGAACCGTTCTCATCCTGAAGGATGATGATGCGATGCTGCGTCGTGCCGCGAGAAATATCCCGTATCTGCACGTGCAGGCCTACAACAGGTTGTCTGCCAAGGAGCTTCTCTACGGACGGAAGATTCTGGTCCTGGAGACTGCGGCGCAGAACCTGAACGAGTTCTACGGGGATAAATAAGGGGTCGAACGTGAGAGCAGATCAAGTAATCATTGAACCTGTGCTGAGTGAGAAATCAAACAAGGCGCGGGAAGAAGAATGTAAGAAATACACCTTCAAGGTCGATCCTAAGGCGAACAAGTTCCAGATCATGGAAGCCGTGAATGAATTGTTCGGTGTCAAGCCTGTGAAGTGTAATGTAATGAATGTGAAAGGTAAGCCTAAGTATACTAGGGGCAAGGGCGGTTTCGTCCTGGGCAACACTGGTGACTGGAAAAAGGCTATCGTGACTTTGGCCAAGGGTGATTCAATCCAGGCCATCGAAGGCGTATAAGGAGAAGTTGGATCATGGCACTTAAATCGTACAAGCCCAATACTCCCGGCCTTCGCCAGAAGACCACCTTGGTCTTCAGCGACATCACTACGGACAAGCCGGAGAAATCCCTTACCACCAGCCTGAATAAGAAGGCCGGTCGCGATACGTTTGGTCGCATTAGTGTTCGTCGCAGAGGCGGTGGTCATAAGCGCGCATATCGTATCATCGATTTCAAGCGCGACAAGTATGGTGTTCCCGGTATCGTCAGAACGATTGAATACGACCCGAACCGCAGTGCCAACATTGCGTTGGTGTTCTATGTGGACGGTGAAAAGCGTTACATGCTCGCCCCCAAGGGCGTCACTGTAGGGACGAAAGTCGTAAGCGGTCCTGACGCTCCGTTGACAATCGGCAACGCTCTTCCCTTGAAGAACATTCCCCTTGGCCTGACCGTCCATAACGTAGAGCTGACTCTTGGTCGCGGCGGCCAGCTGGTTCGCGGCGCCGGTCTTGGTGCCACGATCGTTGCCAAGGAAGGCGATTTCGTCACCCTCCGTCTTCCTTCGGGAGAGATGCGCATGGTGTTTGGCGAGTGCTACGCTACCATCGGCAGCCTCGGCAACGAAGACCACATGAACGTATCCCTCGGCAAGGCTGGCGCTAGTCGTCATCTTGGTCGCAGGCCTAAGGTTCGTGGTGTCGTCATGAACCCTGTCGATCACCCGCATGGTGGTGGTGAAGGCAAGACTGCTGCCGGACGTCATCCTGTCACTCCGTGGGGCAAGCCCACCAAAGGCGGCAAGACTCGTTCCAAGAAGAAGCCTTCCAGCAAGTTCATTGTTAAGAAGCGGAAGTAGGAGTAGAAAGTGGCAAGGTCAATCAAGAAAGGTCCTTTTATCGAGAAGAAGTTGTATAAAAGGATTCAAGAGTCTAATAAGGCTGGACAGAAGCAGATGATCAAGACGTATTCCCGCTGTTCGACGATCATCCCTGAAATGGTCGGATTCACGATCTCCGTCTACAATGGCAAGACTTGGGTCCCGGTGTTCGTGACAGAGAACCAGGTCGGACACAAACTCGGCGAGTTTGCTCCTACCCGGATTTTCCGCGGTCATACCGCCTCCGACAAGAAGGCAGGTAAGTAATTATGGAAGCGAAGAAAGGTTATAGAGCTATTGCCAAGTACTTGATGGTTTCTCCTACCAAAGTTCGCCCCGTCGCGGACTTGGTGAGAAGGAAGCCGTATGTGGAGGCCGTCGCCATTCTTGAGGCTATGCCTCAGAAGGGTGCCCGGCTGATCCTGAAGGTGCTCCAGTCGGCCGGCGCTAATGCGATGAGCCAGAACAAGAAGCTCGATGAAGAGCAGCTTGTCGTCTCTGAGTTGCTGATCGATGAGGGCCCAAGGTTGAAGAGAGTCTGGCCGAGGTCCCATGGAAGGCGTGACATTCTGTTGAAGAGGATGTCTCATATTACCGTCGTTGTCGACGAAAAAGCGAGCGTGGGGGAATAAATGGGCCAGAAAGTCAATCCTATCGGGCTCCGTCTTGGAATCAACAAGACTTGGAAGTCCAAGTGGTATGTAGATCCTAGGGAATACGCGGACACGTTGCATGAAGACCTGAAGCTCCGCAAGGCGCTGGTTGAATGCCCTGAGGTTCAGGGTGCCGATATCTCCGATGTGGAGATTATCAGGAAGCCCCAGCGTGTCACTGTCGTGATCACCACCAGCCGCCCTGGCATCATCATCGGTTCCAAGGGCGCCAACGTCGAGAAGCTTGGTGCTCGTTTGCAGAAGCTTTCCGACAAGAAGGTTCAGATCAAGATCAAGGAAATCAAGAAGCCTGAGGCTGACGCCCAGCTGATTGCCGCGAACGTGGCCAAGCAGCTGGTTTCCCGTGGTTCCTTCCGCAGGGCCATGAAGACAGCCGTGTCCAAGGCCATGCAGTCTGGTGCCCAGGGCGTGAAGATCAAGGTTTCCGGTCGTCTTGGCGGTGCTGAAATCGCCCGGACCGAATGGATGAAGGAAGGTCGCGTACCTCTCCACACCCTCCGGTCCGACATCGACTATGGTTTCGCTCAGGCGAATACCTCGTTCGGCGCCATCGGCGTTAAGGTCTGGGTGTTCAACGGCGAGATCTACGACAGGGCGAAGAAAGAAGACGCCGGCCTGCTGGTCAAGAAGCCCAGCGATAAGAAGGCTGAAAGCGTCGAGGCGAGGAGTTGACGTACCATGCTTAGTCCTAAGAGAATTAAATACAGAAAGAAGCAGCGGGGCACCACGGACGGTGTCGCCCACCGCGGTAATACGATCGCTTTCGGTGAGTATGGTCTGATGGCTCTCGAACCGAAGTGGATCACCAATCGTCAGATTGAGGCCGCTCGTATCGCCATGACCCGTCATATCAAGCGTGGCGGCAAGGTGTGGATTCGTATCTTCCCCGATATGCCCTACTGCAAGAAGCCGGCTGAAACCCGTCAGGGGAACGGCAAGGGCAGCCCTGAGGGCTGGGTCGCCGTAGTCAAGACTGGCGCGGTCATGTTCGAGATGGGTGGCGTTGATGAAAGTCTGGCGCGTGAAGCTCTCGAGCTGGCGGCTGCCAAGCTTCCGATCAAGACGAAGTTCGTCATAAGAAGGGATGTGGAGTAGGTTATGAAGAATTCATTTAATGACTTGACCTATGCTGAGCTGGTCGCCAAGAGAGATGAGCTCCGCAAGGAGTATCTGAACCTCAGGATGGGCCGTGTGCTTGGCCATGTCGAGAATCCTCTCGCCGTGCGCACCACGAGAAAGCAGATCGCCCGCTTGAACACCATCATCCACGAATATGCCTTGGGCATTCGTACAAAATCTAACTAAGCGAGGCGCGTCTTATTATGGAAGCGAACAAGAAGACTTTTACAGGACAGGTAGTCAGCGACAAGATGGATAAAACCATTGTCGTCGCCGTCTCATCGAGAACCCTGCATCCTCTCTATAAGAAGTACGTGACCCGCACCAAGAAGGTGAAGGCTCACGACGAGAGAAATGAAGCCCACATCGGCGATACCGTGCGTGTCGTTGAATGCCGTCACATCAGCAAGGACAAGTGCTGGCGCCTCGTCCAGATTGTCGAGCGTGCTCGGTAAGCAAGGAGATACGTCATGGTACAGATGCAGACTTATTTGAACGTTGCGGACAACAGTGGTGCCAAGAGAGTCCAGTGCATCAAGGTCCTGGGGGGAAGCCACAGGTACGTTGCTAGCGTTGGTGATATCATCGTCGTCGCTGTGAAAGACGCACTTCCGAACGGCGCCATCAAGAAAGGCGATGTGCTGAAGGCCGTTATCGTCCGTACTAAGAAGGAATACCGCAGACCTGACGGTACCTATATCAGGTTCGATGACAACGCTTGCGTGATCATTGATGCCAACAATAACCCGCGTGGCAAACGCATCTTCGGGCCAGTCGCCCGCGAACTTCGCGACGGCTATATGAAGATCGTTTCACTCGCGCCGGAAGTGTTGTAGGAGTGTGGACACATGAGACTTAAGAAGAACGACACCGTCAAGATCATTGCCGGTAAGGACAAGGGCAAGACCGGTAGGATCGTGAAGATCGACCCCGTCAATGAAAGGGTCGTGGTCCAGGGTGCCAACATGGTCAAGAAGACCATGAAGAAGAAAAATCCGCAGGATAAGGGCGGTATCATGGAAATCGAGGCTCCGATCCATGTTTCCAACGTTGCTCTCGTCGTCAAGAACGGAGAGACCAGCAGGATCGGCTACAAGATTGACGAGAACGGCAACAAGGTCCGTTTCGCTAAGAAAACCGGGGAAGTGCTCTGATGGAAAAGTTCGTACCAAACTTTAAGAAGAAGTATCTTGAAACAGTTGCCCCTGAACTCTTCACCGAGTTCGGCTTTAGGTCGAAGATGCAGGTTCCCGGTCTTGAGAAGATTACCGTGAGCGTCGGCGTCGGTGAGGCGACTACCAACAAGAAGTTGCTGGACGCCGCTGTCAAGGAGCTTGAACAGATTACCGGCCAGCACGTGGTAAAGACCAAGGCCCGTAAGTCCATCGCAAACTTCAAGGTTCGTGAAGGGCAGGAAATCGGTGCGATGGTAACCCTTCGTGGCGACAACATGTGGTTTTTCCTGGAGCGGCTGATCTGTATCGCCCTCCCGCGCGTCAAGGACTTCAAGGGTGTCAAGCCCAATGCCTTCGATGGCCACGGGAACTATTCCCTCGGAATCACCGAGCAGATCATCTTCCCCGAAATCGATTATGACAAGATCGAACGTGTCAGCGGACTGAACGTCGCCATTGTGACGACCGCCAAGACCGACGAAGAGGGTTATGCTCTGCTGAAGAAGCTTGGCATGCCCTTCAGCAAATAAGGTGGAGAAGACAGATGGCTAAGAAATCATTGATCGTCAAGGCGAACAGAGAGCCTAAGTTCAGTACCAGAAGCGTCAACCGCTGCAGAATCTGCGGCAGACCCCGCGGGTATATGCGTAAGTTCGATATGTGCAGGATTTGCTTCCGCAAATTGGCTAGTGAAGGCCAGATTCCTGGTGTTACCAAATCCAGCTGGTAGGAGAATGAGATGGCTATAAGTGATCCTGTTGCTGATATGCTGACTAAGATCAGAAATGCTAGTCAGGCGAAGCATGAGAAAGTAGATATTACAACTTCCAAGATGAAGCTTCAGATTGTTAAGATTCTGAAGAATGAAGGTTTCATCAAGAACTTCAAGAAGGTCACCAAGGATGGCATTAGCTATATCCGGGTTTTCCTGAAGTATGATGAGAAGCAGAATCCTGTGCTCCACGGAATCGAGCGCATCTCCACTCCTGGTCGGCGGGTCTACTCCGGTTATCGGGAAATGCCTCGGGTCTTCAATGGCCTCGGCATAGTGGTTGTCTCCACTTCTACCGGTGTAATCACCGGCAAGAAGGCAACCGAGAAGATGGTCGGTGGCGAACTGATCTGCACGATTTGGTAAGGTGGTGAAGTATGTCACGTATTGGTAAGTTGCCGATTGCGATCCCCGCGGGGGTTAAAGTTACAGTCGTCGACGACATGGTTAGCGTTGAGGGGCCCATGGGCAAGCTCAGTCAGGCATGTCGTCCAGAAGTGGTTGTGGATGTCCATGAAGGACAGGTCTTGGTTACTAGGAAGGACGACTCCAAGCCGTCTCGGAGTTTCCATGGCCTGTACCGCCAGTTGATCAGCAACATGGTCGTCGGTGTCACCAAGGGCTACACCAAGAACCTGCTTATCAACGGTGTCGGCTACCGTGCCGAAGTCAAGGGCAACCTGTTGATTCTCAACCTGGGATATTCGACCATCATCGAATATGTCATTACACCTGATATCAAGATTTCCTGTGATGGTCCCAACAAGATTACCGTTACCGGGATCAGCAAGCAGCGTGTCGGTCAGGTCTGCGCCGAGATTCGGTCGCTGAGAGGACCTGAACCATACAAGGGCAAGGGTATCAAGTATGAAGACGAGGTCATCCGGCGCAAGGTCGGTAAGTCCGGCGGCAAGAAGTGATCGGTAGGGTAAAGAGATGAATAGAATTATTGATAAGAACCGGAAGCACGCGAAACGTAAGCTTCATATCAGAAAAAGCATCTCCGGTACTGCCAGCAGGCCGAGAATGACTGTGTTCAGAAGCAACCTCCACATGTATGTCCAGGTGATTGACGATGAGGCGGGCAAGACCCTCATTTCCGCCAGTAGCTTGGAGAAAGAGCTCAAGGGCTTGAAGAACAACGTGGAAGATGCCGCCAAGCTGGGCGAGATCGTTGGCAAGAGACTGCTTGAGAAGAACATCGACACCGTCGTGTTTGACCGTAACGGCTATCTCTATCATGGAATTGTGAAAAGCATCGCTGACGGCGCCCGGAAAGCCGGTGTCAAGTTCTAGGGGGATACTGTGGAAAGAACGAGAGATAGAGAGAAAAACGACGATTACGTCGAAAAGCTGATTAAGCTCAATCGTGTCGCCAAGGTCGTCAAGGGTGGTAGAAGGTTCTCCTTCTCCGCTCTGGTGGTCGTTGGGGATCAGAAGGGCAAGGTCGGTTATGGATTCGGCAAGGCGAACGACGTTACCGAAGCTATCCGCAAGGCTGTCGACCGCGCGAAAACTCACATGATCGAGGTCCCGATGAAGAAGGCCTCGATTCCCCACGAAGTACAGGGTGAGTACAAGAGCGCGAGCGTATTGCTCAAACCCGCTGTTCCTGGTACCGGTGTTATCGCCGGTGGCGCGGTACGCGCCGTCTGTGATGCATGCGGTATCAACGACATCCTGAGCAAGTCTTTGGGATCCAAGAATGCCATCAATACGGTCAAGGCCGCGTTTGATGCCCTCGAGCGTCTGTTTGATGCGAAGAGCGTCGCCAAGAACAGGGGTAAGTCCCTGAGTGAGATGTGGGGTTGATCCAATGGTAGCAAAAGAGAAGACAGAAGCGCCCAAGCAGATTAAGATCACATTGGTCAAGGGGCTTTCCGGTAGGCTTCCCGCCCAGCGTAAGACTGTGAAGGCTCTGGGACTTGGCAAGATCAGCAGTTCTGTCGTGCATGACGCGACCCCCAGTATTCTGGGTATGGTTCGTGTCGTCGCACACATGGTGAAAGTCGAGGAGATGTAAGATGGCACAGATCAGAGCACCGTATGGTGCCAATACTAAGAAGACAATCGTCGGTCGTGGCGCTTCTTCCAAAGGCCGTACCTGTGGAAGAGGCCATGATGGTCAGAATTCTCGCACCGGCGGCGGTCCTCGTCCAGGTTTCGAGGGCGGTCAGATGCCTCTGTACCGCCGCGTCGCCCGCAGAGGGTTCTCCAACTATCCTTTCAAGCAGGAGTTCGAGGTGGTTTCTCTCGATGCGCTGTCCTCGAAGTTCGATGATGGCGAAGTGGTGAACCTTGATGCGTTGAAGGCTCGCAAGATGGTCAAGGGCGTTGACGTGCAGGTGAAGATTCTGGCGAACGGCGAACTGACCAAGAAGGTAATTGTTGAAGGACTCAAGGTATCCGCAAGCGCGGTCGAGAAGATCAAGGCTGCGGGTGGTGAAATCAGATAACAAAGAAGGTCGCAATGGCAAACTCCTTAGTTGAGATGTTTAGAATGAAGGATCTCCGGAAGAAAATACTATTCACCTTCCTGCTGCTGATTATCAGCCGCATAGGAGCGGTGATTCCTATTCCGGGAATCGACCCCGAAGTTCTTAAGCTGTACTTCCTTGCCCAGAGTAATTCTAGCAATATCGGGCTTACCGAATATTTGAATTTCTTTTCTGGTGGCGCATTCTCCAATTTCTCCTTGTTCATGCTTGGTGTCATGCCGTACATCAGCACGCAGATTATCGTGCAGTTGCTGATGTTGGTCATCCCGAGCATGAAGAAGCTGGCGGAGGATCCCAATGGGAAGAAGAAGATCCAGAGGTATACCAGATATGGCGCGATCGTCGTATGTCTGATCCAGTCCTATGTGGTCACCGTCTACGCCAAGTCCATTCCCGGCGTAATGACGGTTGGTATCGTACCTTTCACTTTGATCGCGATGCTTACGGTCACGACGGGCTCCATGTTCCTGGTGTGGCTTGGTGAGAAGATCACTCAGTTCGGTGTCGGCAACGGCATCTCGCTGTTGATTTTCGCCGGTATCGTGGCGAGGATTCCCGAAGCTCTCGTGACTCTGTTCAAGAGCGTTTCCGCCGGAACCCTGAACCCGATCGTAGTGTTGGTTGTATTTGCGATGTTCATTGTGGTCGTCGCTCTTGTCGTGTACGAGGAGCAGGGACAACGTAAGATTCCGGTACATTACGCCAAAAGAGTTGTCGGTCGGAAGATGTATGGCGCCCAGAGCACCTATATTCCGTTCAAGATCAACCCTTCCGGTGTTATTCCGGTAATTTTCGCTTCCGCCTTGCTTTCGTTCCCGTTGCAGATCGCGACTACGCTTGGACCGGAAGTACGTTGGCTGGCGGCGTTCGCCAACTGGCTCAATCCTCAGGGTGTCCCCTATCTGATTATCTACACCTTGTTGATCATAGCCTTTGCGTTCTTCTATACCCAGGTGAGTCTGAATCCTGTCGAGATGGCCAGACAGATCAGGGAGAACGGAGGTTCCGTTCCCGGAGTCCGGACTGAGAAGCTGGAGGAGTACCTGACTAAGGTTCTCAACCGCATCGTCCTGCCGGGTTCCTTGTTCCTGGCTTTCATCGCCTTGATTCCCACTCTCGTTCAGAAGTTCTTCAATTTTCCCGCGTCCGTCGCCATGTTGTTCGGCGGTACGTCCCTGCTGATTCTCGTTGGTGTCGATCTTGATACCATGAGGCAGCTTGAGGGAATCATGAAGATGCATCACCACGACGGTATCGTCGGCGTGAGCAAGAGCAAGTCTAGAAATCTATAGTAGGCTAGGAGCTAGGTCATGAAAGTAAGAGCAAGTGTCAAACCGATTTGTGACAAGTGCAAAGTAATCAGACGGGCTGGGGTGGTCCGCATTATTTGCGAGAATCCCAAGCACAAGCAGAGACAAAAATAAGGGGTTCGGCGAAAGCCTTCCGTTATAGAAAGAGAGAATTTCAGGAGGCCATTAATGGCGAGAATTGCAGGTGTAGATTTGCCGAACAAGGCAGTGAAGATCGCCTTGACTTATATCTACGGTATCGGCAGGGTTTCCGCGGTCGAGATTTGCAAGAAGACCAATATCGATCCCGATGTGCGCATCAACACCCTTTCTGCCGATGACGTCGCCGTACTGCGCAAGGTCATCGAAGATGAATACAAGGTCGAAGGTCGTCTTCGTACCGAGGTGGCGTTGAACATCAAGCGCCTGATGGACATCGGCTGCTACCGTGGACTCCGGCATCGTAAGGGTCTGCCCGTGCGGGGACAGCGGACAAAGACTAATGCCCGTACTCGCAAGGGTAAGAAGAAGACTGTTGCCGGCAAGAAGAAATAAGGAGTAGTTGAACATGGCTAATGTCAAGAAAAAAGTCAAGAAGACGGTATTCGAGGGGAATGTCTACATCCAGGCTACCTTCAACAATACCATTGTCACTGTAACCGATCTCAACGGTAACGCCGTATCTTGGGCGAGTGCCGGCGGTCTCGGTTTCCGTGGCGCGAAAAAGTCCACTCCTTATGCCGCGCAGACCACTGCGGAGACCGCCGCCAAGAAGGCGATGGATTTCGGTCTTCGTGAGGTCAACGTGTTCGTGAAAGGCCCCGGTGTCGGTCGTGAGAGTGCTATCCGTACCCTTGGCGTCCTCGGTCTGAAAGTCCGGTCCATCCGTGACGTCACGCCGATTCCCCACAACGGTTGTCGTCCCAGAAAGAGCAGACGTGTCTAATTAGGAGCAGAAAGAGAAATGGCAAGATATACAGGACCCAAATGCAGATATTGCAGAGCCGAGAGGTGCAAACTGTTCCTCAAGGGCGAGAGATGTCATTCGGGCAAGTGCCCCATGAACGATAAGGCTGGACTGCCCGGCAAGGATCCGCGCGCTCGCGCCAAGAAGCCTACCGACTATGGTCTCCAGCTCCGCGAGAAGCAGAAGCTCAAGAGAAGCTATTGCATGCTTGAGAAGCAGTTCAAGCTTACATTCGTCGAGGCTTCCAGAGTTCCTGGAAAGACTGGCGAGAACTTGATCATGCTGCTCGAGCGCCGGTTGGACAACGTGGTGTTCCGCATGCATTTCGCAAGCAGCCGTAACCAGGCCGCCCAGCTTGTGAACCATGGTCACATCCAGGTCAATGGTCGTCGCGTGGATATCCCCTCGTACCGTGTGAAGCCGGGCGATGTGATTTCCGTCGGCGCCAGTGGTCAGAAGATGATGATCATCAAGGAGAACCTCAAGGAGTTCTCCAAGTCCGGAATCTCCCCATGGCTGACTCTGGACGTTGACGCGATGAAGGGTACCTTCGTTGCGGTTCCGAGAAGAAGTGAAGTCGTCGATATGAAGGATGTCAACGAGCAGCTGGTTGTTGAATTGTATTCCAGATAAGGAGCAAGCATGGCACGGAAAAACCTTCTGAAAGGCTTTAAAAAGCCTAAGGGGATCACATTCGAACATAATACGGTTGAGCCGAACTATGGCAAGTTCATCGCGTATCCTTTTGAAAGGGGATTCGGGACTACCATCGGCAATACCTTGCGCCGTGTCCTTCTGTCTTCGATCCAGGGGTATGCAGTCACCGCCGTCAAGTTCACCTGCTTCAATGAAGAAGGTGTCCCTCACTTGGTTTCCAGCGAGTATGAAGCGTTGCCTGGCGTCCGCGAGGATATCGCGGATATCATTGCCGCGCTGAAGAAACTGCAGATCAGGATGCCTGAGGATTCGGAAGGCACCAACCTGTTGATTGAATGCAAGGGGCCGGGCGTCGTCACTGGCGCAAATTTCGAACGTGATCAGGTGGAAATCACCAACAAGGATCTGGTTCTGTTCACGATGATGGATGATGCCAACATCGAGATGGAGGTGCAGATTGACCTTGGTCGTGGCTATGTTCCGTCTGAAATCAATGAGAAGTATATCGAAGAGATCGGAACCATCCCCATAGATGCGACCTTCTCTCCGGTCACCCGAGTCAAGTATTCGATTGAGCCGACCCGCGTTGGTCAGCGCAACGACTACGACAAGCTGATCCTTGAGGTCTATACTGACGGGACCATCGCGCCTGAGAACGCTTTGGCCGAAGCAGCGAAGATAGCGAAGGATCACTTCTCGATCTTCATCAACTTTGACGAGAGCCTGATTAGTAGCAATGACGAGATCGATGAGGAAGAGGAGCGGGTCCGCAAGATTCTCAACACTTCCGTAGAGGAACTCGAGCTGACCGTTCGTTCAAGCAACTGCCTGAAGAACGCCAACATCCGAACTATCGGTGATTTGACGAAGAAGACCGAGGAAGAGATCGCGAAGACCCGGAACTTCGGTAAGAAGTCCCTGTCCGAGATCAAGGAGAAACTCAAGGAGTGGAACCTGAGCCTCGGCATGACAGACTACAGTGTCCTGAAGACTGCGATCAGAGTACCAGGGAACAAGGAAGAAGAGAATGAAGCATAAGATTGGTTTCAATGCGCTGAGCCGGACCACCAGCCAGCGCAAGGCGCTCAAGCGCAACATGGTGACCTCCCTCTTCAGATATGAAAGAATCGAGACCACCAAGGCAAAGGCTCTTGAAGTTCGCAAGATGGCCGAAAAGATGATTACCCGTGCGAAAGTGGACAACGTCCACAATCGTCGTATGATCGCCCGTGACATCAAGGACGAGGCTGTTCTCGCCAAGCTGTTTACGGAAATAGCACCCCTGTTCGTCGAGCGTAAGGGGGGGTATACTCGTGTCCTGAAGACAGGCAACCGTCTTGGGGACGCCGCTGAAATGGTTATTCTGGAATTGGTCGAGAAGACTGAGAAGAAGTCCAAGAAAGCGGACAAGAAGGCCGATAAAAAGGTCGCTCCGAAGAAAACTGACAATGCCGAGAAGCCCGCGAAGGCGGAGAAGGAAGCTGTGGCAGAGGAGCCCAAGGCGGAAGGCAAGGCTGAATAAGCTGTTTCGCCTGACAGTCGCATGGCTCCAGCTAGAGATAAGGCCGGATGTCCGGCGACACCAAACACCCGCAAGGGTTGTCCGTGAGGACGAAGCCGCTGTCGTAATGACGGCGGTTTTTATTTAATTTCCGCAAGATCATTTCATGTGCTGCTGTTCCTTATCCACTGTTCGCTGTGGATGGATTTCGCATATTCGGTGGGGGATAGGCCTTCGAGACTCTTGAACCGTCTGGAAAAGTAGTGGATCGAGGAATAGCCGAGCATGTCCGCTATGTCGGAGACATTGTATCTTCCATCCTGCAAGAGCCGTTTCGCCTCTTTTGCCTTGAACCGGTCGAAATATTCCATCACGCTTTGCCCTGTATATTCGCGGAACATCTTTTCCAGGGACGCGCGACTCATTGAGGCCGCGCGGCAGACCTCGTTGAGCGAGATTCGTTGCGTGACATTGTCTTCAAGATAGTTGAATATCCCCGCCATCCTGAGATAGGAGGTCGTCGTCTTGATGTTGGTTGTCTGCCGTATCGGGACTTTTGCCGTCTGCCGGTAGAACTGGAGCAGCAGTAGTTCGATGGAGCACCGCAGTATCTGCTCGCAGCCGAACCGTTGTGACTTCCTGCGATGCATTCCTTTGAGGTACGGATCTTCCAGCCTGGAGTCGAATGCCTCCTCGGCTTCTTGGATGATGGTGGAAAGCAGCCTGCGCTCCTTCTCTGAGACGGAGAGTATCTTCCCTCTGAAAAAATCCATCACCGGCGATTTGCAGACGAAGGATAGCACTACCAGGTTCGGGGCTGTCCTGTTGTTGCAGACTACGCTATGGAACTCTCCCGGTTCATGGAAGATAATCTGGCCTTGGGCCAACGTGTGGAGCGTCGTGTCGGCCATGACCTCGACTTCCCCCTTGTCCACATAGAGGAATTCCCAGAAATCATGAGACTCGCCTGGAAAATAGAAATTTTCCGGATAGATGAAATAATGTGCTGTGACAATGTGTGTGACCGAAATCTCGATGTGGCACTCAGTAGGTAAAAAGCCGTCGATCAACCGTGGCTTTTTGCTTTGCATGTAATCACTATAAATCAGAAAATTCTAAAATGCAAATATTGTAGCGGAAAAGACAAATACGGCATAGGAAAGCAAGGCTAGAATATACATGTTGGTTTGACTAGTGGGGGCGTACATGCTTGTTCGTGTGATGGGTTGAGCCAAAGGAGGAATGTTATGAAAAAGATGAGAGTGGTTGTTCTGCTGCTCATTCTGTCGGTCTGTCTGGTTCCCGTATTCGCCAATGGCGGAAAGGAAAGCGTATCCGGTTCCAAGGCCAAACTTGTCTATTGGACGATGTGGAATGAAGCGGAACCCCAGGGGCTGGTGATTGGTGAAGCCGTAGCCGCGTTCACGAAATCAACCGGGGTCGATGTAGAGGTTGTCTTTAACGGCCGGGATATCCGCAAGACCCTTCAGCCCGCTCTGGACGCCGGTGAAACCATCGACTTGTTCGATGAGGATATCGAACGTGTCCTGAACACTTGGGGAAACTACCTGCTTCCGTTGGATTCCTACATGACGAAGGTCTATCCGACCACCAACGGCAAGCCGTACCGGGATGTCGTCAACAAGACCTTGGTCGACCTGATGTATAACCTCGGCGGCGGTTCAATCAAGAATATGCCGTACCAGCCCTCCGCGTTCGTCACCATGTACAACAAGGACCTGTTCGACAAGGCCGGCGTCACCAGCCTTCCCAAGACTTGGGAAGAGTTCCTCGTAGTCTGTGAGAAGCTCGTGAAGATCGGCGTGACTCCGATTACCGTTGACGACGCCTACATGGCCGCCTTCTTCGGCTATAACATGGATCGCTTGGTCGGTATGGACGAGACTGTGCGCATGGTTCGTGAGAATGATTTCTCCGGCCCGCAGGTCCTTGAGTTCGGCAAGATTTGGGAAGAGATGGCGAAGAAGGGCTATATCAGCAAGAAAGCCGCTTCCAACATCTACCCGTCGGGACAGGTCGAGGAAATCGCCACCGGAAAGGTCGCGATGTACCTCAACGGAACCTGGCTGCCCAACGAAATCAAGGGCAACGCTCCCAACATGAACTGGGGCGCCTTCGCCTGGCCCGCCATTTCTGCGAAGGGTGATGGTATCGAAGCCAACAACTACGGTGCGCAGAGCTTCGGCGTCAACAAGAATACCAAATATCCTGACGAAGCCTTCCAGCTCGTCGTATGGCTTACCACCGGGGAATGGGACGCCAAGTTGGCGGCTGAAAGCCTCGGCGTACCGATGGGCAACGATTCTCAGTGGCCGAAGCAGCTCGCCGAAGCGAAGGTCGTCATCGACAACACGACGGTTAGGCTTCCTTGGGCGGTCGGCATGGAAGACAACCCCGACATCAACGCCAAGATCAAGGAGAATTTCGCAAAGCTGATCACAGGTTCGATCAATGCCGAAGGGTTTGCCGCCGGCATGCGCAAATAGGTTTTCGGTTTTCAGGATACCGCCCCGCCTCCGGTTTCCGGTGGGTGGGGCTTCTGTTCATTTTGTACCGGCGCCTTTGAAGAGGGGCGCAGGGAGTAGTACATGAAAAAAAACAGGACGATGATCATCGTGTTTCTCGCCCCCGCGCTTTTCTGCTATCTGATGGTATTCCTCTATCCTTCCATCCGAACCTTTATCATGAGTTTCTTTGCTGTGGAAGGGGTTACGGATTCGATACCGAAATGGTCTTTCAACGGGCTGTCCAACTATAGGAAGATATTCCAGACTCCCATCTTTGTCCAAGCCATGAAGAACATCGGCAGGATATGGTTGGTCGGTGGTCTGGGGACGATGGTGATAAGCTTGTTGTTCGCCATAGCGCTGACAAGCGGCATGAAGCATATCAGGTTCTTCAGGAGCGTCATATATCTTCCGAACGTAGTCAGCGCGGTCGCCATGGGTACCATGTGGATCAATTATGTCTACAACTCCGACTATGGGCTGCTTCATGGTTTTTTCAAGCTGATTGGCGCTGTGAAGCTCAGCCAGACCCTTTGGACCGGACCCGATATGCTGTTCTGGAGCATGCTGATCGCTTATTGTTTCGGCATGGTGGGATATCACATGCTGATATTCATGAGCGGAATCGAGCAGATCCCAAAGGATTATCATGAGGCGGCCTTGATAGAAGGCGCCAATATTTTCCAGCGTTTCACCCATGTGACCTTGCCGTTCCTGCGCGGCTGCATCCGTACCAATCTCGTCATGTGGACCGTATATACCGTGGGGTTCTTCGTATGGGGGCAGTTGTTCAGTCCGGTGAACCTTTCCAACAGTACGGTGGCTCCGATGAACTATATGTACGAGTTGGTATTCGGCGCTTCTTCAAGCGCCGCTACGGCGCGTGATTCCGGCGCTGGCGCGGCCATAGGCGTTGTCATGATGCTGATTGTAGTCATCGTGTTCTTCCTGACAAACACCATCGTGAAAAACGATGACGTCCAGATGTAGGGGGTGCTTCATGAAACGCAGACCTTCAGTCGACAACAAGAATCAGTTGCGGTTGATTCCCGGTTATTTCATAGTCGTTGTTTGGGTGGTGTTTACCTTCCTGTTGATAGGTTGGGTTGTTTTCGCTTCATTCTCGACTTCAAGCGAAATCTTTTCCGACCACATGTTCAAGTTCGAGACTGGATTTCATTTCGAGAACTATGTAAAGGCATGGAAGACGCAGAAGGTTTCAGTGTTCTTCATGAACTCGTTGCTCTATACGGTGGTGTCATGTACGGCGATTGTATTGATCGCGGCGCCCGCTGCGTATGTGCTGTCGAGGTTCACGTTCAAGGGCAACCTGGTCATACAGAACCTGTTCGCCTCCGCATTGGGAATTCCCGCGATCATGATCATCATGCCATTGTTCGGGCTGGTCTCTCGCCTGCATCTGACCAATAACAGATGGCTGCTGATGTTCTTGTACGTGTCGATGAACGTTCCATTCGGAATTTTCTTCCTGCTGGCGTTCTTCAAGGGCTTGAGTACCACATATGAGGAAGCCGCTGCGATCGACGGTTGCTCACCGATGGGGACGTTCTGGCGTATCATGTTCCCGTTGGTACAGCCGGGCATCGTGACCGTCACGATCTTCAATTTCATCACGATCTGGAATGAGTACTTCATGTCGTTGATCTTCGCCAGCAAGACCTCGGTACGGCCGGTCGCGGTCGGCTTGTACAACATGATCCAGTCGATGCGCTATACCGGCGACTGGGGCGGCATGTTCGCCAGCGTCGTCATCGTGTTCCTGCCGACCTTCATTCTGTATGTCTTCCTATCGGACAAGATTATCCAAGGTGTCACCGCCGGGGCGATCAAGGGGTAGGAGATAAGGACGTCGTTGTGATATATCGCCATTGCCGTCGGTTTTTCCGGCGGCATGCATTTCCCCGGTTTGGGTTCGGCTGTCGTTCATTTGACATTCGGAGGTGTGCGCCGCCGTTCAGGCTGGCGGTCGCCATTACGTGAGTCCCTCGTTGTTATACTCGCTGGGAGCTGGCCAATGAAGCCCTCTCTGATTATATAGCCCGTAATCCGCCGATTTTTTATATTCTGTATTTTCAGCGCCAACCAGCTTGTCGTTTTTGAACCAGTTGGAATCCGATCCGTGCAAATTCTCAAGAAGGATGTTTTTAAGTTCCCGGCTGATTGCAGAGTATTCCTTGATCCCATAGAGGTTCGTATTTTCCTTTGGATCAATGTGCCGGTCAAAGAGCTGGAAAATATTGCCGCAAGGATAATAAATAAGCTTATATCTTCCATCAGTTGCCATTCTGGTAGCTTTGACGCCTTCTCCTATTTCGCAATATAGGTGCTCATGGATATTTTGGGATGATAGTATATCCATCCCCTCGACTGTGGGGGGGACAGGAACCCCGCAGAGTTGAAGAAGTGTAGGCATGACATCCTCCAAAGAGGCAAGTTTGTCCAGTACAATCCCGCGATATTCTGAGATGGCCTCACCGGATAAGATGAACGGCACATTACAGGACTCCCTGTAGAACGTTCGTTTTCCAACCATCCCATGGGTAAAAAGGCTGTCTCCATGATCACTGATAAAACCGATTATAGTATCCTTCAGGAGATTTCTTTCCCTGAGTGTTCCGATAAGCAGCCTCATTTGGTAATCAATGAGCGTACATTGGGCATAGAAAGCCATTCTTGCCCGCTTGATTGCCTTGCGGGTATAGGGAACGGCTTGTTCCTGTAGATATTTGATGATTGCCGAACCATCCAGCCAATTCTCAGGATTTTCTTCAGGCATATCAATGGCATCCTCATCATACATATCCAGAAAGCTCTGAAGAGGAACCAATGGAGGGTGTGGAAACTGATAGGATATATACCAAAAAGCTGGTCGTGTCGGATCTTTGCGTTGAATCATCCTGCACATTTGCCGGGTAGCCCAGACCGTTGGGTGAGCTGTTTCAGAGAGATGCCAGGGACGGGTAAGGTAGCTGTTGTTTCCCATCGAATGGAGGAACTCTTCACCTGCCATTCCGTTCTCACCCAGCCAAATCTGGTAGTCGTCCACAGCGCCAAACTCATAGCGTCCTTCTTCCATAAGAACAACATCATCAAAACCGATTCTATCACGCTGAGGATATACATGCAGCTTGCCAACGGCATAGGCCTGATAGCCGTCATTCCTAAATGCCTGGGCGAGTGTTGTCGTATCGGGCATCGCCATATGGTCGGAATATACCCTATCCCCATGAGTCTTGGGATATTCTCCTGTCATCAAGGATCTCCTGGCGGGAATGCAGACGGGGCAAGTGCTGGTCATGTTCGCGAACCTGATGCCATCTCTTGCGAGTTGGTCCAAAGTCGGAGTCTGAATGGTCTTATGACCTGCGCAACCCATGAGATGGGCCGGCCATTGGTCGGTACAGATGAGTAATAAATTCTTTTTTTTCATATTTTCCTGCTGTATTTCTGATATTTTCAAAGAAGATGTCGGTATATGTCCTGTTTTGAGTGTTTCCGGCTGTTTATGGTATATTGATGTGCGTAGATTTTCAATCTATCAGTCAGGATCGAACTGATTGAAATCAAGCTGTTCAATCAGTGGAAGCTTTTCACCGTATTTCAGCAGGCAATATCGATTCCAAAGCGCATTGAGCTGGATATCCCCCTCCCGAAGGTTCCCCAGCTCCCGGTCCATGACCATTTTCTCGATGGTATCGCAGTCTCCCAGTTCTGCGGCGAGTCTGGCCCTGTCAAAAGCCAGAAAGTCGCTCGAAGCCAGATAATGCCGGGGCAGGGACTGGAAGCATTCCAACGCTTCCCCGTACCCTCCATGGTCCACCAATGTCTTGATGAATTCTTCGGCTATCGTGAGGTCGGGGCTGGAGGAGGCCCCCATTGCCTTCCGATACCAATCCAATGCGGGGGCGACCGCACCCCTACGCAGTTCAAGTACAGCCAGGTTTCTTGCCGTCCAGGGATTTGGCGTTATGGCATATGCTTCCAGCCAGCGGGCCCGTGCCGCTTCGGCCTCCTCATCCTCCAGAAGTGTAATGCCGAGGTAGTGTTTCAATATCGCGGCGTTTCGTGAGCTTGTCGATGTTTCAACGGCTTTGTGCAGGGCCTCCCGCCATGCGTTGTTTGAGACGGGAGGGTAGATGAACGACGCTTCTCCCGTATCTGGAAGTACCCCCGTGTCCAGGAATTGTTTCCAGGGAAGTTCGTCCGTGGAAATGGACTCCTCAGGGAACAGAAACGCCGGCGGTAATTCAATTCCTCTGAGCTTTGCTTCGAGAAAGCCCCAGCCGTTTCCCATATGCAGAAGATTTCGCGGTGGCTCGGAGGAAGCCGCTTTGAACTTCCTGTGCAACGGCAGGAGGCGTTTCATCGTCATGGCGGATTCTACATATTCCGTAACCGCGGATTTTGCCAGAAGATAATCCTTGTCCGACACTGTTGGAGGAAGTCCCGACACAGGGCCGAACACCTGCGTCCAGCATAGGGTTTCCCCGTTGCCGAGATACATGCCGTGGAGCTGTGTCGGCGCAAGCCCTCCTTGAATTTCCACGTATTCCTTGTCCGTGCCCGGCGCAAGGAATTTCTGCCAATGGCGTCCTCCTGCGCTAGCTCCCCAACAGAACATCTTCCGATAGGACAGAGGATGTGTCGAAGCTTCGAAGAAGCCGTTTCCATCCGTTTCCACGGCGGCCTCCCAAGGCATTTCATCCCTGTCGCAAGTAAAGAAATATTCCTGTGAATAGGGGAATCTCGCGGGATAGGAAGCGTCTACTCCTGGATATATGTTGATGTCCGGCATTTTCATGTAGCCGTATCGCTTGACGGACGGGACGGCATAGGGGTCGAGGTAGATCGCTTGGTCGTCGCTGGCGAACACTCTGGTGCCGTCGGTCATCTCGACGGCTATGTTCGTCCAATAATACATGCTGGTACGGGTATCGTACAGGTTGTGGACGGTCGTATGGGCGTACAGGAGTCTAGAACCTGTCGGGAGATGAAAGTCGATATGCCACCACAGCCCTTTGCACCGTTCATAGTCGTATAGCCTGAGGAAGTCCTCGCCTCGTTCATCCCGCTGGATTGAAGCGAATATATCGTCGCAGGTGGAGAAAGCGTGACCATATTGGCCGAGGTTCCATTCAATTCCCCCCGCGAACCAGGCGTTGCGGTTGGACAGGTTCGCCGCTTGTACGCTAGTATTGCGGAACAGCAGCTCCCTGTCGTCTGAAAGATTCACGAGCGAGATCAGCCGTCCTCCCAATGAAGGGAGGAACGTCGCCCTGAGCTTGTCGTTTTCCATGATGACGGCGGGTAGTTTCGTTGGCCGGCGTGTTCTGTCGTAGTGGTCCTGCATCATGTAGGGAAGGACTCTGCGCCCGCAATCCATGCCCATGAGCCGCGTATATCGTTCTGGGATATTCGTATCGGCTTCGACCCGGAGGTCATGCTCTTGGTCCCGGAACCGCGGAAGCGGGTTCCCTTGTTTCGGCAAGGCCGCCATGGCCTCGAAGTATCCTGTTCTGATGTTCGCCATAGTCTTGTTTTCCGTCCTGTACTGTTTCTCTATGCTCAGTATACTCCAGTTTGTGCGATTCGTATCCATCCGTTTGATGCCGCCCGATCTCGGGTCGGTTGTTTTCAGGTTCTGGATACGTTTTTTCCTTGTGAGGGTCTCTTTGCGTGCGAAACAGCCGTAACCCTGCCAATGCCAGACCATTTTTCAGGCGGCAATCATGAAAAATGCCGCAAAGAATGGGGAACAGCTTTCCCAACGCTCCTTGACAAGTGGCCATGGCTCTTTTATTATTAGTCCATTACAATAGGGGGTACTGTATATGAACAATGTACTGATTATCCTCCTGGTTGGCTTTGTTGGTATCGTCCTGGGATGGTTTGTCCGTTGGCTGTACGCCAAGTTCAAGCTTACCTCTATCGAACAGAAGGCTGTTCGGTTGAATCAGGAAGCGATAAAGGAAGCGGAAGCGAAAAGCAAGGAGCTTTTGCTTGAAACTCGAGATCAGTTGCTGAAAGAACAACAGCAGCAGGAGCGAGAGGCAAGAGAAAGAAGAAGTGAGTTGCAACGTTCCGAGAGACGTCTTCTTCAGAAAGAAGAGAACCTGGAACGGAAACAGGCTGAATTGGATGCCAACAAACGGCAACTGGGAGAACGCGACGCGAAGCTCTCCCAGGAAGAGACTAAGATCGCTGAACTTGAGGCGAGCCTTCTCTCTGAACTGGAAAAGATCGCAGGGATGTCGACTGAGGAGGCCAAGCAGGCCATCATCGACTCGATGCAGAACGAGGCCAAGCGGGATGCCCAGCTGATCATCAACAAGATCGAGCAGGACGCTCAGATGAAGGCCGACAAAGTGGCTCGCGACATCGTCGTGACCTCGATCCAGCGGCTCGCTACGGAAGTGAGCAGCGAGGTGACGGTCAGTTCGGTGAGCCTTCCGAGCGACGAGATGAAGGGAAGGATCATCGGGCGTGAAGGCCGTAATATCCGTACCCTCGAAACGCTTACCGGCGTTGATATCATTATCGACGACACGCCGGAGGCTGTTGTCATTTCCTGTTTCGACCCTGTGCGGAAGGAGATCGCCCGGGTTGCCTTGGAGCGTTTGGTCCAGGATGGACGGATTCATCCTGCGCGGATTGAAGAAGTCGTTACCAAGGTCACCAAGGAAATCAGCCGCGTGATCGCCGAGGAAGGCGAGAAGGTGGTGTTCGACCTCGGCATCCACAACATGAGCCAGGAGACGATCCGGGCTTTGGGGAGATTGTATTTCCGCACGAGCTATGGCCAGAACGTATTGAACCATTCGAAGGAAGTGGCGATTCTCGCCGGCATGATCGCCAGCGAAGTCGGCGCAGACAGCGAAATAGCGAAACGCAGCGGCTTGTTGCACGATATCGGCAAGGGCGCGGAGACGGAGAGCGATGCAAACCATGCGGAGATCGGAGCGGACTTGGCAAAGCGTCTTGGCGAAGATCCTAAGGTCGTCAATGCGATTTTGTCCCACCATAACGATGTCGAGCCGACCTGTATTGAAAGCGTGATCGTTCAGATCGCCGATGCCATCAGTGCCGCGCGGCCTGGAGCGAGACGTGAGACGTTGGACAATTATATCAAGCGTCTTGAGAGCCTTGAACAGATCGCTGAGAGTTTCGAGGGTGTCGACAAAGCGTATGCGATTCAGGCTGGTCGCGAACTGCGGATTCTGGTGAACAACGACACCGTCTCCGATGAAGGCGCGAAGGATATCGCCAAGGGGATCGCCAGCCGGATTGAAGCTGAGCTGCGGTATCCCGGACGTATCAAGGTTACCATCATCCGCGAGATGCGTGTGGTGGAATACGCTCGTTGATAGGGATTGAATAGTGTCTGATTCGAAAACATTGGTAGCTCTGTTGATCGGGGATGTCTGTGGCAAACCCGGTTGCAGGGCTCTTTTTATGGGGCTGCCGCAATTGAAGAAGGAGTACCACGCTGATCTTGTCGTGGTCAACGGGGAGAACGCGGCCAACGGGTTCGGGCTATCCGCTGAAATCATGCGGCAGTTCTTTGAGCGCGGGGCCGATGTCATTACCAGCGGCAACCATATCTGGCAGCAGGATGATCTCCTGCCGTATCTTGATTCAGAGTCCCGGTTGCTTCGGCCCGCGAACTATCCTCCTCAGGTTCCTGGACATGGTTTTGTAGTTGTTGACGCGGCCGGCCGCAAGGCGGCGGTCTTGAACTTGCAGGGGCGCATGATGCTTCCCTCGATCGACTGTCCGTTCCGAGTCGGCTTGGAGCTGGTGGAGAGGCTTCGGAAGCAGACTCCGGTCGTGCTGGTCGACTTCCATGCGGAATCAACCGAAGAGAAAGAGGCCTTGGCGTTTCATTTCGATGGAAAGGCGAGCGTCGTGGTCGGTACGCATACCCATGTTCAGACCGCCGACGAGAAGATACTTCCGAACGGGACGGGATATATCACCGATCTTGGCATGAGCGGTCCCCGGGACAGCGTCATCGGATCCAATCCGGCTATATCGATTCAGAAGCAGCAGTCGCAGATGCCTCTGCGCAATGAGATACTCGAAGCCCCCGGCTGGTTGCAGGGCGTCTGCTGCGCCATTGACGCAGCTACGGGCCGTACCCGTTCCATCACCCGTTTCTCTCGTCAGTTCGGAGTCTAGTCCGTGGCAACTTCACGTGCGTCCCGCCCGAAACCGCTGCCAGTGCTCCAGGTTTTGGCGGAACAGTATCCTGAGTATGACAAGGATCGCTTGACGGCGTTCATCGTATGCCGCAACGTTCTCGTCAATGGGGAGCTTTGCACCGACCCGCGGGCGAAGGTTCCGCCGGACAGTGCGATTCGTTTCACGTTCGACCGATACGTTTCCCGCGGCGGCTTGAAGCTGGAACACGCCCTTGAAAGCTGGAAGCTTGAAGTGTCGGGCTTGGTGATGCTTGACGCCGGGGCTTCCACTGGAGGCTTCACCGACTGTCTGTTGCGGCATGGCGCGAAGCTGGTCCACAGCGTTGATGTCGGCTTCAACCAGCTCGACTGGAGGCTGCGGACCGACAACCGCGTCCAGGTCCATGAGAAACAGAACATCATGACGTTGGGACTGCTGGAGCCCCCGGTGCAATCCGCCGTCTGCGACCTTTCCTTCCGTTCCATCAAAGGCGCTGCGAGCCATATTCTTTCCCTGTGCGGCGGTGGCTGGCTTGTCTCACTGATCAAGCCGCAGTTTGAAGTTCCCCGATGGCAGGAAAACTTCTTCGGAGTTGTGGAGGACGCCGGATTGCTTGAACAAGTCATGACGGAGGTCTACCAGGCGTTGCGTGAGGATGGCGTCGGGGTGCATGGGCTGCTGCGTTCTCCGATTACCGGACGGAAGGGCAACACTGAATTCCTTGCGTTGCTTGACTGTCGTCCTGGCATGGACGAAGCTGCCTATCTTCAGGCGTTCCGGACCGAAGCCCGGCTCTGAGCCTTCCCCCGTTATAGTTTCGTAACTTCTCCATCCAGCATGATGACGACATCCCTGACGCCATCCAGCGCAAGGAGGGATTTCCGTATCTGCAGGACCGCCGGATCAATTCCTGCGCCGGGCCAGCCGTCCGAGCTGTCGACGAAGGCGCCGTTCAGATCCACATAGATGATTCCGTTCGATTCCGACAAGCCTCTGAGTCTGGTTTCTGGGGCGATATACGTTATCGCGCCTTGCGCCAGCGCCTCTTGCGGCGGGCCCGCCAACAGCGCCTCCATGGTGTCGTGGTAGATTCCCTGTCCCGTTCTTATTTGCTTCACCGGATAATTCTGGTACATCATGGCTTCCTCGTTTCGTCCGGGAACGATGAAGTATGGATAGACGGTTCGCAGCTCCGAGCCGGCGCCGTTGTTCGTGGTCGTCGTCCTGTGTGTTTCAATGAGTTCAAGTACACCGCTTTGCCGTATGGACTTCAGCACATTGGGGAACAGCAATGCGCTCAGCGCAATGGTGAAGACAAGCCAGACCAACCAACCGCACAGTAGCGCGTGGCGAGCTTTCAGAGGTCGCTGGTGGTCTTCCTCATCATCCTCATCAATCGTAGGGATGTAATCTTCGTCAATAGGACTGCGGTCGTCTGTCATGGAGCAAGCATACCCTACAAGAACCCCGCTGGTAAAGATTGTCCGGGCGGTGCAGGATTGCGGCTGCCCGAGGTGATGTTTGTTGAAATTCAGATTTTCATTGGACGGGAGGGTGGATGTGCCGGGACTCGCTTTTTCATTTTTCTGGATGAAAGCTAGCTTTACATGGGTAGATAAACTCCGTATAGTAAAGAAGAAGATATGAGGATACTCAAAGGAATCCCAGCGTCTTCGGGTATTGCCGCGGGGAAGGTGTTCTTGTATGAACATGAGACTTTGGAAGTTCCCCATGAGCAGTATACTGACGACGGACGTGCCACCAAGGAGGTCGGACGGTTCAGTAACGCCATGACGATGGTCAAGGAAGATCTGAAACGGCTTGACCAGACTTCTTTGGACGGTGAACAGAAAGATATTCTCCAGACGCATCTGATGATGCTTGAAGACCCCGAATTTGATTCCGGGGTCCGTTCGTATATCACTTCAAATAAAGTGAACGCTGAATGGGCGGTAGAGGTCGTCGCGGGACAGTTCGTCAAAACCCTGGAGGCTGCTTCCGATCCAGTGTTGCGGGAGCGCAGCGTAGATTTGAAGGATGTGAGCCTACGCATCATGTCGATGCTGCTGGGCGTCAAAAGGGTGTCCTTGGCTACGTTGTCGGAAGATGTGGTGCTGGTATCGGACGCTTTGCTGCCGACGGAAGTCCTGTCGATGGACCGTGCCCATATCCAAGGCATCGCATTGAACGGCAGCGGTCGTACCAGCCATGTGGCGATTCTCGCCAGGTCGTTCAATATTCCCACTGTGGTCGGCCTTGGCGCGGTGACGAAGAAAGTCAGGACGGGCGATGAGATCATCGTCGACGGCAACCATGGGGAGGTCGTGGTCCGGCCTGAGTGGAGTACGGCCAAGAGCCTGCGGGACCGGTACGACAAATGGATCGCCCATGAGGAAGAACTGCGGGAGGTGGCGGCGTTGCCTTCCGAGACCACCGACGGACATAGGGTCATCCTCAAGGCGAACGTGGAGATGATGGACGAGCTGGACGCCATCCTGTGCAACGGCGGGGAGGGCATCGGCCTGTACCGCTCTGAATTCCTGTTCATGCGGCCCGGCGGGCTTGCGTCGGAGGACGAGCAGTTCTCCGTCTATAGAAAAGTCGTGGAGGGCATGCGGGGAAAAGGTCCTGTCACGATCAGGACCATCGATGTCGGCGGGGACAAGGTGATTCCCGGTATCGGTATCGATGAAGAGAATCCGATTCTCGGCTGGCGCGCCGTCCGCTTCTGCCTCTCCCGCAAGGATATCTTCCGTGTGCAGCTCCGTGCCCTGCTCCGCGCCTCCGCTTTTGGCGAACTGCGGATCATGTTTCCCATGATCAGTGGGATCGAGGAGCTCGAGGGGGTTCTGCTCATTCTCGAGCAGGTCAAGGACGAATGCCGTAAGGCCCATGTCCCGTTCGATGAGAATATCAAGGTCGGTACGATGATTGAAGTGCCGTCGGCGGCTCTGTGCGCCGATATTCTGGCGAAACGGGTCGATTTTTTCTCAATCGGAACGAACGACTTGATTCAATATACCATTGCCGTGGACCGTGGCAATGAGAAGATTGCATATCTCTATCAGCCCTTCCATCCGGGCGTGCTCAGGTTTATCCAGATGATCATCGACAAAGGCCATGCGGCGGGCATACCTGTCGGCATGTGCGGCGAGATGGCTGGTGACGCGATGAGCGCGGTATTGCTCGTGGGGTTGGGCCTGGACGAATTCAGCATGAGTCCGCAAAGCCTTCTGGAAGTGCGCAGGATCATACGCGGCGTATCCTTGCGGGAAGCCCGGGCGTTGGCTGAGCATGTCATGCGGATGGATTCGTATCTGAAGATAAATTCATACATAAGGGAATGGATGCATGAGCGATTCGATTATTTTACCTCAGTCTGAGGACAGGACTATTCCGGTAGTTGCGATCATAGGACGCCCGAACGTGGGCAAGTCCACGTTGTTCAACCGGTTGGTCGGCAAGAGGCGGGCGATTACGGACCCCACCCCAGGTGTTACCCGTGATCCTATCCCCGAAAGATGGCTTCTCGGCAACCATCCGGTTACGTTGATCGACAGTGGCGGTGTGAAGATGGAACAGGAAGGGCTTGATTCCCTTGTCAGTGAAAAAAGCCTGAGTCTGTTGGAAAAAGCCGATGCTATTGTGTTCCTCATGGAATGTACCGGCGTTACGGCCGAGGACCTGATGCTGGCGGAACGCTTGCGGCCCTATAGCGACAAGCTGGTCCTGGTCGTCAACAAAGTGGATGATGATACGCGTGATTCGTTGGTCTGGGATTATTTCTCCTATGGCTTCCAGCGCGTAGTCGGCATCTCCGCCGCTCATGGCCTTGGTATCGAGGAGCTTGAGGACACCTTGCTCGGCATGCTTGATCTGGTAGAGTTGGATGAAGCTCCTGAAGAGGACCATCGGGTAAAGCTTGCCATCATGGGCAAGCCGAACACTGGCAAAAGCACGTTGACCAATTACCTCACCGGTTCGGACATTTCCATCGTCAGCGATATTCCGGGGACGACGCGCGATGTCGTCCAGGGAGGTTTCTCCTACAAGGGTAGTGACTTTACTGTGCTGGATACCGCCGGTATCCGTCGCAAGAGCAAGGTGGATGAGGATGTCGAGTACTATTCCGTCAACCGGGCCATCAAAACGATCGACATATGCGATGTCGTCCTGTTGATGATTGATTCCGTTGAAGGGCTTTCGGAGCAGGACAAGAAGATAGCCTCCTTGATTGTTCGTCGCGGCAAGGGTGTCGTGCTCGTCCTGAACAAGATCGATTTGCTCAGGGGCGTCGGCAACGAGCTTGAGGCGATCAAGGATCGCGTGCGGTTCCTGTTCCCAGTGCTCTCATTTGCACCGTTGGTGGATATCTCTGCCCTTGAGGGCAAAAATATCGGAAAACTGCTTGATACTGTCTGGGCTGTATGGCGACAGCTGAATAAACGCACCGATACCGCCCAGTTGAACAATGCGTTGCGGACTTGGGTCGAGGCATATCAGCCTCCTCGGGGGACTACCGGGCATTTCAAGGTCTATTATGGTACTCAGGTCAGTGTTGCGCCGGTCAGATTCCTGTTCTTCGTCAATCGAATCAAGGCGTTCCCCGCCGTATACATCCAGTATCTGAAAAACTGCATCAGGCGTGACTTGGGTTTCACGTTGATTCCTATAGAAGTGGACTTGAGGGAGCGGCGGCGCAACCCGTCCCTTCATACGACTTCCCGCTCCGAATTCCTTGCTGATGACGCCAAAGCCGAGGACGGCGCTGAGACTAGGGATCATAAGCCGTTGAGACCGCGGAAGGAACAATCCGCCGTATCCAAGAATGTCTCAGAGAAGGCCAAGACGCAAAAAAATAATCAGAAATCGGGATTCAAGGCTATCGGAAAGAGTGCCGTGAAACCTGGAGCCGCTCCTGGTGGTTCTACTCAGAGGACCGGAGGAAAGGCGAAGGCCGCTCCAAAGCAGACGAAGCCCGGAAACAAGGCTGCGAAAGGCAAGGCGGAGGAGCGGGCTAAGTCTCAGGAGCGTAGCCGCAAGGGGCGTGCGAGGTAATGGGGTTTGTGTCTGACACCGGTATCAAGGCTATTTTGCTTGATGTCGATGGTACGTTATATCCAAAGCGTATGCTTGATCTCAGGATGTTGCGCTCGATGTTTCCTTCCCTGGTCGTCGCGGCGCAGTACAACCGGATGCGTCGGAGGATTCGTCAGGTCCAGGAGCAGGAACCGACGGTTCCGCCGACGTTGGAGGGGTTCCGTCGGCGGCAGGCGGAGATGATCCTCGGTTCTCGCTGTGCGTCTGCGTCCGAAAAGGACTATGTCCGGATAGAGCGACGGTTGGAATGTCAGTTTTATGACCGGTGGCCACGATATTTCGCCTCTATCAAGCCGTTTCCCGGGATGCGGGCTGCGTTGGCCGAAGCTCATTCCCTTGGGCTGAGGCTTGGCGTTCTGTCTGACTTCCCGGTCGCGGACAAGTTGAAGACGTTGGGTGTCGAGGATCTGGTTGAATATGCATGCTGCGCCGAGGAGTCTGGATATCTGAAACCTCATTCTGCGCCGTTCATGTATATACTGGAGCATATGGGACTGTCTCCGCGGGAAGTGCTGTTCATCGGGGACAGCTATGACAAGGATATAGAAGGAGCCAGCAGAATCGGGATGCATACCTGCTTGTTGAAGTCCGGATTCGGAGGCGGACGGCGGACTGCCGCTGTCGCCATGAAGAAATATCCGTCGGCTGATCTGGTCTGCGGATCCTGGCTGGAACTTTCTGAAAGGGTCTTGAGGAGTTGACTATGGATCTGGATCTGTTATCAAGTGGCCTGCCTATCATCATATCCGTGGTGTTGTTTCTGGTAACGCTGGCCATCATGTTCATTTTGCGTGCGGAGGACAAGAAAGACCGTCGTCTTGAAATGATCAAACGGCGCATCAATCAGTGTCAGGCCGAAATGAGCCAGGCCGGAGACCAGTTGCAGCAGCGGTCCGCCGAAGCGGAGGAGCGCATGTCGCAGAAGGAGCGGGAGGCGAGGCAGCTTCTTACGCTTGTCGATGAGCAGCTCGTCGATATCAAAGCGCATTCGGACGATCTCGCCGAATTACAGCGGGTGTTGGACTATTATCATCAGATGCTGGGGCAGCTTGCCCAGATGACGGAACGGGCTGAACTCCGCACGACGCAAGTCAAGGATGAGGTGCGTAAGGTCGAGCAGGTACAGACTGTGATTGACGCATTCCTTGCTCAGGTCGATGATGCGAACTCCTCCATGACGGCTCATCGGCAGGCATTGTCCGCGATGCAGCGGGAATCGGTGGAGGAATTGCAGGGATTGCAGAACGATCTGGCTTCTTTGGACCAGCGGGCGCTGGCCGACATTCAGAAGCATCAGGAAGATCTCCATGCGATAGAACGTGCGGCTGTAGCTGCGGCAAACCATGAGGCTGATGTGTTCATGTCCCGTTGCAGGGAGCAGATGGACCAGCTGTTCGATACTGGATTAAGACGTACCGACGCAGCTTTCCAGACGATGATCCACACAGTGCAGGAATTCCTGCGGGAGTTGGAGAGCCGGCTTGAAGCCACGCACCAGGCATCCCAGGCTTTGCTGGATTCAAGCGCCACCTCGCTGTCGGGCGTGCTGGCCGATGTTCAAGGCCATTTGGAACGTATCCAGGCGGCCGAAGAGACGCTCCAGCGTTTGGAGGACCGGCAGGCGCAGGCCAAGGAGGCTGTCGAGCGTCTTGATATTGAGCGGCAGGAGCTGGCGGCTCAGATCGAGGCCGCGGGGGTTGCGCTCATCGCCGCGAACAACGACGCCCAACGGGTTCTGGATGAACGTCTCGCCGCCGAAGCGGAAGCCAGAAAGGCGCGAGAAGAGGCTGAACAAGCGGAAGAGTCTGTGCGTTTGGCTGAGTTGCGTCGTTCTGAAGCTTCCTTCGCCATCGATGAGGCGGAAAAGCGAACGCAAGAGCAGCTGGCGGAGCAGGATAGGCTGGCGCAGGAGATACGGGAACAGGAGCGTCTGCTTGAGGAACGCAAGGCTGAGTGCGACCGGCTTGCGGAACAGGCCGATGCGCTTCGGACGATTCCTGAAGATTCCGATGCTGAAGCGACGGTTTCCGATAATGATGATGCAGGTCCTGCGTCTGATGAACCTGCTGCGGACGACGAGCCTGAGACGGACGACGAACCTGAGACGGACGGTGAGCCTGAGACGGACGACGAACCTGAGACGGACGACGAGCCTGAGACGGACGACGAGCCTGAGACGGACGGTGAGCCTGAGACGGACGACGAACCTGAGACGGACGGTGAACCTGAGACGGACGGTGAACCTGAGACGGACGGTGAGCCTGGTCAGGAACTTGAACTTGGCTCGTTCAGTGACGTTTCCGACGAAGATGCGCCAGAGGATTCTCCGTTTGTGGATCTCGACGATGAGGACGTTGACTTGAGCGAAGATTTGGAAGACCTTGAGGATGCCGGGCTGGATATTCTTGCTGATTCTGGAGCTGTCGAAGATGACGAACCTCAGGAGCTTGTGGATGATTTTTCATCCCAGGTTGAGGATTTGCTTGGTATGGATGATCTGGAGGTTGAGGACGCTGACGGCTCGCCAGAAAATCTTGACCCGGCTTTGTCCGACGAAAATGTGGAGGATCGCCGCAAGCATGTGGAATTCGTCCCTGTTGGCGAAGAGGAAGAGATTAGCCTTGATGATGACCTGTAGCCTGAATTGCAGTACCTGCTGGTTATACGGGCTGATGTAAATTACTAGCCACGGCATGCTGTCCGGGGGTGCCGCTCCGGTTGTGTCCGTGTTGTTCGCGCCGCCGAGGTGTTTTTCGTAGGCGCGTTGCGGATAGGTATGGACGAGTATGGACATATGCATTCGCCGACGGGTGTTCTTGCTTGTGGCTTTCCCGCCGGGAGCTATATCGTTTTCCCCGCTATATCACCCCAAGCGATATTGGACCTGACGTCTCCCAAAGATTCCACGCAGGGCGAGCGTATGGTTCCATCATCTCTATTATGATATTCTTTCTCTTGTCTGTTATAGAGATACATGCTTTTTCCATATACCTTTCCATGTCGTTTCTGGATTTTTTGAATCGGACGATGAAAAACACTTGACGTTGTATGAGGCTATGAGTATGTTTTGTGAGTGCCCAGGGGTGGGCATATCTCTAGACTCAATGGAATTGATGTTTGACGACCATCGGTGTACCGTGGTCGTTTGTCTGTGTTTGAATAGGCGCATCGTATTGTATGGTGTCATGAAAAACAAATGTTTGAGGAATTGGTAGTACATGAGTAAAAAACAACAAGAGACTGAACAGAAAGAGAACCAGGAAGAACTGAAGGATCAGGCGCCTGTTTCCGCAGGTGAATCAGTCGTAGAGGAAAACGCTGTAGAGATTGACCCGAAGGAGGCCGAAATCGTGGCGCTCAATACGAAAGTCGGGGAACTGGAGGCTGAAGTCGCTTCCTTGAAGGATCAGTTGCTTCGCAAGCAGGCCGATGTGGAGAATTTCCGTAAGCGCTTGATTCGTGACAAGGAAGATGCCGTGCAGTATGCCAACGCGAAGCTGATTACTGATCTGCTCCAGCCGTTGGACGATTTTGACCGGGCGATCGCCGCGGCAGAATCCTCGAAGGACTTCCAGACCATGTACGACGGTCTTGTCATGGTCCGTGACCATCTGTCCGGGATGTTGGAACGAAACTGGGGGTTGCATCAGATCAAAGCTGTGGGCGAGGAGTTCAATCCCGCCGAGCATGAAGCTTGCATGATGGTGGAAGATCCTTCTTGCGAGTTCGAGACTGTTCTGGATGATTTTGTGAAGGGCTACAAACTGCATGACCGTGTCATCCGGCCTGCGAAGGTGCGAGTGGGAAAACCTGTGGAAGGTTGAGCTTTGAAAAAAAGTAGCCAGTGCGTTTTTTTATAGGTACATTATGGACTGGAAGGTCGATGTATGGTGATCATCACCAGAACTTCCGGTTGTAAAATTGAAATTAACTCTGAGAGGAGAAAGATAAAATGGGAAGAATAATTGGTATTGACTTGGGTACGACAAACTCTTGTGTCGCCGTTATGGAAGGTAGCGAACCGATAGTTATCGCAAATTCCGAAGGGCAGCGGACTACTCCGTCTGTCGTCGGTTTCACCGCGAAAGGTGATCGTTTGGTCGGTCAACCCGCAAAAAACCAGATTGTGACGAACGCCGAGAACACTGTGTTCTCCATCAAGCGCTTCATGGGGCGCAAATATCATGAAGTTCCGTCTGAACTCGCGATGATCCCCTACAAGGTAGTCGCCGGGTCCAACGATGAGATCAAGGTCGATATTCGTGGAAAGGAGTATTCCCCGCAGGAAATCTCCGCGCTCATCCTTCAGAAGATGAAGAAGACCGCCGAAGATTATCTTGGCGAGTCCGTTTCCGAAGCCGTAATTACCGTTCCGGCCTACTTCAACGACGCTCAGCGTCAGGCGACCAAGGACGCCGGCAAGATTGCCGGTCTGGAAGTCAAGCGTATCGTCAACGAACCCACCGCGGCTGCTTTGGCCTACGGGTTCGGCAAGGATTCCAGCAAAGAGGAGAAGATCGCCGTCTATGACCTCGGCGGCGGTACGTTTGATATCTCCATCCTGGAGCTTGGCGACGGGGTGTTTGAAGTAAAGTCCACCAACGGCGATACCCACCTTGGCGGAGACAACTTCGACCAGCGCATCATCGAATGGATGGTCGATGACTTCAAGAAGTCGAACGGGATTGACCTGACGCAGGACAAGATGGCGTTGCAGCGCCTGAAGGAAGCTGCCGAGAAGGCGAAGATCGAGCTGTCCAACGCGACTTCCGCCGATATCAACCTGCCGTTCATTACCGCCGACGCGACTGGCCCGAAGCATTTGCAGATGACCTTGACCCGCGCCAGGTTCGAGCAGATGGTCGCCGACTTGATTGAGCGGACCAAGACACCCTGCAAGAATGCGTTGCGTGACGCCGGTCTTTCCGCTTCCGATATCGACGAGGTCATATTGGTCGGTGGTTCGACCCGTGTTCCCGCCGTACAGGCCGCTGTCAAGGAATTGTTCCAGAAGGAGCCTCACAAGGGCGTGAACCCGGATGAGGTGGTCGCTATGGGCGCTGCCATTCAGGGTGGTATTCTCGGTGGCGATGTCAAGGACGTCCTGTTGCTGGATGTCACTCCGCTTTCGCTCGGTATCGAGACCCTCGGCGGTGTGAACACCAAGCTGATCGAGCGCAATACGACGATTCCTACCCGTAAGAGTCAGATTTTCTCCACCGCAGCCGATGGACAGACCGCTGTGAGCATCCATGTCCTGCAAGGTGAACGCGAAATGGCGTCCCAGAACAGGACTCTCGGCAAGTTCGACTTGGTCGGCATCCCCGCCGCTCCGAGAGGCGTTCCGCAGATTGAAGTCACCTTCGATATCGACGCCAACGGCATCGTTCATGTATCCGCGAAGGATCTGGGTACCGGTAAGGAGCAGAAGATTCGTATCGAGTCCTCTTCCGGCCTTTCTGAATCCGAGATCGACAAGATGGTCAAGGATGCCGAAGCCCATGCGGCCGAGGACAAGCGTGAACGTGAGAAGATCGACGCCCGCAACGAGGCTGACGGTCTGTTGTACTCCACCGAGAAGTCCCTCAAGGAGTATGGCGACAAGATTTCCTCCGAGGACAAGGGCAAGATTGAGAGCGCGATGGAAGATCTCAAGGGTGTCATGAACAACTCCTCTTCCACCAGCGAAGAGATCAAGTCCAAGACTGAAACGCTCCAGCAGGCGGCCTACAAGCTCGCTGAAGAAGTCTACAAGTCCGCGGCCGCCCAGCAGCAGGGTGCTCCAGGCGCTGGCGCCGGGGCCGACGCTTCCGCCGATTCGTCCCATTCGGACGACAACCATGGCAAGAAGGGCAATGGCGGCGTAGAAGACGCCGACTACGAAGTCGTAGACTAGTAGTCCCAAAAAAGAGTATTCTGTGGGTGATCCGCATTCATGCATCATGTCGGTTTCGACCGACATGATGTTTGTGTCTCAGCGGGTACCTACTCATCGAAGGAAGTCGCATTGTGGCGAAACGGGATTATTATGAAGTGCTAGGGGTCTCGAAAGGGGCCTCGCAGGAAGAAATCAAGAAAGCGTACAGGAAGCTGGCCGTCGCGAACCATCCTGACAGGAACCCCGGTGACAAGGCGGCCGAGGAACGGTTCAAGGAGGCTACCGAAGCCTACGAGGTGCTGAGCGATGAAAAGAAACGGCAGACCTACGACCAGTTTGGTTTTGCCGGTATCGATGGAATGAACGGCGGTGCGCATGATTATTCCAACGTCTATCGCGATTTTGGGGACATTTTCGGCGGTGGTTTCAGCGATATCTTTGAATCCTTCTTCGGTGGAGGAGCGAGCGGCAGGTCTTCTTCTGGCCGAGGGCCTATGGGGCCTGAGGCGGGGGCGAGCCTCCGGTATGATGTTGAGATTGATTTTACGGAGGCTGTTTTCGGAACCAAGGTTGAGATTTCATATGCGCACCAGGTCGCTTGTGAAACCTGCGGAGGGTCCGGAGCGAAGTCTGGTTCCGGCAAGAAGGTTTGCCCCACCTGTAACGGTACCGGACAGGTCCGTCGCAACAGCGGGTTCTTCGCTATTGCAAGTACCTGCCCTTCCTGCAACGGATCAGGATATGTCATTGACAATCCATGTCCCGACTGCCACGGAACTGGTGTCAAGCGCAAACAGCAGAAGATCAAGGTTACTATTCCTCCTGGTGTTGACAACGGCAGTCGTGTCGTTTTGAGCGGCATGGGCGACGCTGGTGCGAACGGCGGCGATGCCGGAGACCTGTATGTCTATGTGAATGTCCGCAGGCACAAGTTCTTTGTCAGGGACGGTCAGGATCTTTATTGTCAGATTCCGATATCCGTCACGCAGGCTGCATTGGGTGCGGATATAGAAGTACCCACGATCGATGGCCAGCGTGTAAAGGTTTCCGTTCCCGCTGGGGTCCAGAACGGCAAGATGCTTCGGCTGCGGGGGAGGGGCGTCCCTCGTCTGAGGGGGCCGCTTGACCAACGCGGTGACATGTACATCAAGTTGCAGATCGACGTTCCCAAACGGCTCAATGCCAAGGCAAAGCAATTGATGAAGGAATTGTCTGAGGCGTTGGGAGAAACCAATGCTCCGGAACCGGTATCGTTCGAAGAATAGCCGTTTCGGGTTTCCGGTAATATACACGAATTGATCAAGGACGGGAGAGTGTCGCAAAGACCTTCGGGTGCGTGACGCTCTCTTGTCGTATATGTGCCGTCGCTTGACGTCTGGTGGGGCATTGTCTATCTTGTAGATGGATTTGTACCCGATGCGTGCGAATATGATGGAATTGGAATTCATATTGCTGTGCATGTGCCGTATCGACTGAGGATAAGGAGTCTGGATATATGCGCCGTAAAAAGAATGTATTGTTAAAATCCAGTATATTGACGTTCATGTTCCTGGCGGTTTCTCTATTTGTAGCAAACGCCTCCGTTGTAGTGACGGATGTAGCGCCGGGTGCGCTCAGTTGGGTAGGAAACTCCCCGTTCGGTTCTAACTACGCCATGCAGACTATGGTTTTGACTGTCGCGTTTACCGCCGATGACAACGAGAAGGAAGTATATATTCAAATTGATTCCCATGGTGGGCTGGAGATGTCGTACAGCGCAGGGGAAAATTTTCCCGCTAGGCCTGATACTGTAAATGGACAAATATGGTTTTATGCCCCTGGCGTGCAGTTTTCCTATTGGAGTACAGTTTCCCAGGACAAGTGGTCGGCCTATACATCGGGCCGGCAGCCCATCAAGTGCAGTCCGATGGACAACGCGACGGTAATCAGCATTGAAGTATGGATAACGATGCACAACAACCCATGGAACTTTGATTCTGAGCGAGACAAAGTGCAAGTGCCGCAGGTACTGCTCAGTGCCGCGGAGAGTACGTTGGGGCCTTGGAGTACCCTCGATCCCGGCACGATGCTCCCTCTTGGTGGTTCCGGCGTTCTTTTCATACCGATCATTCCGGATGCGAGCAATACGAGTCCGGGAAGCAACGGCTCCATCATTGTCAGTCCAGGAGGCAACCAGACTCCGGCGGATACCGTCTGGGAATATGATATTGATACGTTGGAGAAGCATGTGGATCTGTTTGCCCTGAAGTCCGGTAAGAAAATCGAGGTTGCGAACATCACCGCCAGTAGAATAAGCGGGGGAGCCTCTGGGCAGGGGACTGTGACGGTTCGGTTCAGTCCTGATGATTTCATATTCTATGATTCCGTCAGGAAGAATCCTAGTTTCGGATATACGCTCGATTTCGGTACTACGAGGATTGATTCCGGTAATCCCAGCGTAGTCTGGGACGGTCTGTCTCCCGTCGGCATGAGCCGGATGCCGATCAACATCCAGTTTGACCGTATGTTGGACGTGCATCAGACGTTGGACGATCTTCTCGCGGGGACGTATACTTCTACGGTAAGGATTGAATTCATAACCGGTACGTGAGTTTCTTGCACGGAGTCTCTTTCGGCCCTGAGCCTTGGCGGCATGGTCCCGGCCCCGCAACTTGACAGCCTGCGCCCGCATCGGCTAGGGTGGCAAGGGCTATCCTGACAAGAGGATAGTCTGGGTCGGTCCGCCAGAGACCGAAGCCAGGAAGCGAGGATGCACATGGGTGAGAAAGTATTTGGATTTCATGCTATAGAAGAGGCCTTGAAGCTGGCTCCCGCCGGTTCCACGTTATATCTTTGCCGCAATTCCGGCGATAAGAACGTCAGGCTGGAGCAGCTGGCTCGGATAACCGGCAAGGTCGCCGTCAAGAAGATTGCCTTGGTAGAGATGGACCGGATGGTGCCGGGCGCCGATCACCGGGGGGCTGTCCTGGATCTTGGCGGCGCCCGAAAAGGCGGGAGCCGTATCCAGACGATGGATGTCAAGGAATTCTGCAAGAGCCTGTCCGATGATCAGAATGCCTTGGTCGTCATTCTGGACGGCATTACCGATCCCCACAATCTGGGGGCCATACTCCGAAGCTGCGATCAGTTTTCCGTGTCGTTGGTGGTTATCCCAGAGCGGAGGAGCGTCCAAGCCAATGAGACGGTGACGAAGGTATCCAGCGGTGCCGCCCAGTATGTCCCCATGGCGGTCGTGACCAACCTGACCCGGGAAATCCAAATTCTCAAGGAGCATGGGTTCTGGATTTATGGAGCGGACATGAACGGAGAGGTCGTCCATGGCATTCAGTTCGCACACAGGACGGCGATTGTCATGGGAAGCGAGGGAGACGGTATCAGCCGCTTGGTGAGGGAAAGCTGCGACCATATTGTTTCGATTCCGATGACCGGGCATATCGATTCTCTAAACGTTTCCGTAGCCACCGGTATCATGTTGTACGAAGTGAGACGCCAGCGGGCGGAAAATGCGATAAAATAATTTCTTATAGAGGTTTTTTCGATTCAGCACCATTTTCGGTATGTTTTATGTGGAAAACATCAGAAGATGGTGCGTTTTTTTTATCTTTTGGGCAGTCGGTTGAGATCCGGTCAATGAATGTGGGTTGTATATTTATGTATGTTCCTGCATTGTTTTCTTGCAAACTGATGTTTTATTGCGTATTATGAACAAAATTATCACTATTAGGAGAGAGGTGTTTCAATGAAAAAAACTCTGACTCTGCTGCTTGCTTTGCTGTTGGTGTGCGGCGTTGTGTTCGCAAACGGCGGCAAGGAAGCCGCTGCTCCAGCTTCTTCCAGCGCACCAGCCAAACAGGCGTTCCATGTCGGTATCGTAACTGGTACCGTTTCCCAGTCCGAAGACGATCTTCGCGGCGCTGAGCGCCTGATTGAAGAATACGGCTCAGTGGCCAATGGCGGTATCATCCAGCATGTTACCTATCCCGATAACTTCATGGATGAAGCCGAGACCACTATCTCCGTCATCTCCGGTCTTGCCGACGATCCCCTCATGAAGGCCGTTATCGTCAACCAGGCCGTTCCCGGCACTACCGAGGCGTTCCGCCGTATCAAGGAAAGAAGGCCTGACGTGCTCTGCCTCGCTGGTGAAGCTCATGAAGATCCCGGAGTAATCCAGAGCGCCGCCGACCTGGCGGTCAACAACGACTTTGTCGCCCGCGGCTATCTGATCATCAATACCGCCCATGAACTTGGTTGCGACACGTTCGTGCATGTTTCCTTCCCCCGGCACATGAGCTATGAAACCATGAGCCGCCGCGCCGCCATCATGAAGGCGACCTGTGAAGAACTCGGCATGAAGTTCGTCCTTGAGACTGCTCCGGACCCGACCAGCGATGTCGGTGTCGCCGGCGCCCAGCAGTACATTCTTGAGAAACTTCCCGCATGGATCGAGCAGTATGGACAGAACGCCGCGTTCTTCTGCACCAACGACGCTCACACCGAGCCTCTGCTCAAGCAGTTGCTCACCTATGGCGGCTACTTCATCGAAGCCGACCTGCCTTCTCCGCTGATGGGCTATCCTGGCGCTTTGGGCATTGACCTTTCCGCAGAAGCCGGGGACTTCCCCGCTATTCTCAAGAAGGTTGAATCCGCTATCGCCGACAAGGGTGGCGCCGGCCGTTTCGGAACTTGGGCGTTCTCCTATGGTTATACTACCACCGCCGGTCTTGGCCAGCACGCTATCAACGTCCTCAATGGCGAAAGCGAGCTGCTCAAGCTTTCCGACCTGATGAAGGCGTATGGCAAGTACACTCCCGGCGCCAAGTGGAACGGTTCCTTCTATAGCGACGTTACCACCGGCGTCCGCGCGAAGAACCATGTCTTGATCTATCAGGATACCTATATCATGGGCAAGGGCTTCATGGGTACTCCGGACATCACGGTTCCTGAGAAGTACTTCCTGATCAAGTAGGTCCCGTCTGTACATTGTTTTGTGCATGGGGAGAGGCAAACTCTCCCCATGTTGTTGTTTTGCCTGGACAATGAACGTCTGGCCGCATTGGGTTCTGCAAGGTCGTATCGGCATGCTGTAATGCGTCGCTTTCCCCCTTGCCATGACGGCTCGTTGGTTCCTGTGAACTGTGAATGGCTCTGATGACGCCAAGCGTTCCGCTCCGATATGCGCCGGATATGCCGGATACCGGTATTCAGCGTCGGATGGAAGACTTGGAACCATGAGAGAAAGGAATGACAAGACATATGAAACAGAGTGACGCCCCCTTGCTGATGATGAAGAACATCAGCAAGGATTTCTTTGGCAATCAGGTGCTGGCCGATGTCAACTTCACCCTGCATCAAGGAGAGATCCTCGGTTTGGTAGGGGAGAACGGCGCAGGGAAAAGTACCTTGATGAAAATTCTCTTCGGCATGGATGTGATTCATGAGACGGGGGGGTATGGTGGACAGGTCCTCATCGATGGTGAAGAAGTCCATTTCCAGACCCCGTTTGATGCGTTGGCCATGGGAATCGGCATGGTACATCAGGAATTTTCACTGCTGCCCGATTTCACCGCTACGGAAAACATTGTCCTTAACAGGGAGCCTGTGCGGAAGAATGTTCTTTCCGAGGTGTTCGGGGATCGAATGAACACCTTGGATAGAAAGGCCATGCATGAGCAGGCCATCACCGCGATTGAAAAACTCGGCGTGGCACTTGACTCGGACATGCAGGTCAGCGAGATGCCGGTGGGGCACAAGCAGTTCACGGAAATAGCACGTGAGCTGAGCAAGTCGTCCATCAGGCTGCTGGTGCTGGACGAGCCTACCGCCGTATTGACAGAGCAGGAAGCCGAATCCCTGCTCAATGCGATGCGCCGCCTGTCCCAAGCGGGTATCGCCGTGATATTCATCAGCCATAGATTACAGGAGATCGTTGATGTCTGCGATACCCTGTTGGTCATGCGGGACGGCAAGATTATCAAGGACGTGCCGGCAAAAGAAGCCGATACCCGTCAGATTGCGACATGGATGGTCGGTCGCGAAGTTTCGGTTTCCTCCAATCGCAGGCATTTCAATGGGCGGGATGATGATATTGTCCTTGCTATGAAGAACCTGTGGGTGGACATGCCGGGTGAGACGGTCCGGGATGTGTCGCTCGATGTCCGCAGGGGGGAAATCCTCGGTATCGGCGGTCTTGCAGGACAAGGGAAGCTCGGTATTCCCAACGGCGCCATGGGGTTGTTCCCCGCCGGCGGCCATGTAGTGTTCGACGGAAAGGAAATCGCCTTGAACAACCCCCGTAATTTCTTGGATTCTGGATTGGCGTTCGTTTCGGAAGACCGCCGCGGCGTCGGCTTGTTGCTGGACGAGTCGCTGGAATGGAACATTACCTTTACCGCGATGCAGATCCAGGACAAGTTCCTAAAGAAATATTTGGGCGGATTGTTGAAGTGGCGGGATCAGAAGTCGATAGAGGAAGCTACCAAGAAATATATCAACCAGTTGGAAATCCGTTGTACCAGCACGCGCCAGAAGGCGAAGGAGCTGTCAGGGGGAAACCAGCAGAAAGTCTGTCTTGCCAAGGCGTTCGCAGTGGCTCCGAAGCTGTTGTTCGTTTCTGAACCGACGCGGGGCATCGACATCGGGGCGAAAGGGCTGGTTTTGCAGGCATTGCGAGAATATAACGAACAGGCCGGAACGACCATTGTGATGATTTCTTCGGAGCTTGAGGAATTGCGCTCCATCTGCGACAGGATTGCGATCGTCTCGGACGGCAGGATCAGCGGCATCCTTCCCGCGGAAAATGATTCCGCCGATTTTGGCCTGCTGATGCTCGGGGAGACGGGCCGGCTGGCTCGGGATGTTCAGAGAGGAGCGGACGTATGAAACAGAAGATACAAGATTTCATCCATTCCTTCGGGTGGCCGAGGATCATCATCGGGGTGTTCCTGTTGCTGTTGTTCATCGCCGCACCGATTGTAAAAGTCAAGGTAAGCACTTCGCTGAGCGATACGCTGATTCGTTTTGGAATGAACAGCGTTATGGTCCTGGCGATGGTTCCGATGATTCATTCCGGTTGCGGCCTCAACTTCGGCTTGCCCGTCGGCATTATCGCGGGGTTGTTGGGCGGGACGCTGTCGATGCAGTGTAACTTTTCCGGTGGGTTTTCGTTTATCATGGCCATCGTGCTCGCCACGCCGTTTGCCGTGCTGTTTGGCTGGGCCTATGGCGCGTTGCTGAACAAGGTCAAGGGCGGGGAGATGATGATAGCCACCTATGTCGGCTTTTCCGTGGTCTCCTTCATGTGTATGATGTGGCTTCTTCTGCCGTATTCCAACCCGACGATGGTCTGGGGATATACCGGCAGCGGGCTACGTACCACTATTTCTACGGAGGGATACTATTACCACGTCCTCAATGATTTCCTGCAAATCAAGATAGGTTCACATCTGGTGATCCCGACGGGCATGATTCTGTTCTTCGCATTGCTCGCGTTCCTCATGTGGGCGTTCCTCCACACCAAGACCGGTACGGCCATGACCGCTGTCGGCTCCAATCCCGTATTCGCCCGCGCCAGTGGAATCAACGTGGACAGGATGAGGACTTTGAGCGTAATTATGTCGACTTGGCTAGGCGCGGTAGGGATCCTGGTGTACCAGCAGAGCTTCGGCTTCATACAGCTGTACATGGGACCGTTCTACATGGCGATGCCAGCTGTATCGGCGATATTGATTGGCGGCGCGTCGGTGAACAAGGCTTCCATCACCAATGTCATCATCGGTACGTTCCTGTTCCAAGGGATCGTCACCATGACTCCTTCGGTAATGAATTCCGCCATTCATACCGACATGTCCGAGGTTATCAGGATTATCGTCTCCAACGGCATGATCCTGTATGCCTTGACCAGAAAATCGGAGGCTACCAGATGAGCCCGCTCAAAGAGACGAATTGGCAGAAGCTGCTCCACTTTTTGGAGAACAATACGGTTCCCGTGCTGTTCCTGGTCATTTGTGCGATCGGTATACCGATGTCGGGATATTCCGCTTCGTATCTGGCCCAGGAGGTCGTGGTCCGCATTTCCCGCAATGCATTCCTGATCATTGCGCTCTTGATTCCCATCATGGCCGGAATGGGCCTGAACTTCGGCATGACGCTCGGCGCGATGGCCGGCCAAGTCGGTCTGATCCTGATTTCCGACTGGGGTATCGTCGGTATCCCCGGCATGGTGCTCGCCATGATTATCTCCACCCCCATCTCCATGCTGCTGGGGTGGGGCTGCGGCAAGATCCTCAACATGGCCAAGGGACGCGAGATGGTCACGAGCTATATCATCGCCTTCTTTATGAACGGCGTATACCAGCTGGTGGTCCTCTATATCATGGGGACGAAGTTCCTGCCGATCCGCAGTTCATCCCTCGTGCTGCCCCGCGGCTACGGCATCCGCAATACGGTCAATCTGATCGGTATCCGCAAGAGCCTGGACAATCTGCTGTCGGTGCGGATTTTGGGCATTTCCCTACCGTTGGCGACGTTCTTCGTCATTGCGTTGCTCTGCATTTTCGTAATCTGGTTTCGCCGGACCAAGCTGGGGCAGGACATGCTTGCCGTCGGGCAGGACATGGATGTGGCTCGCGACGCCGGAATCCGGGTTGAGCATACGCGTATCGTATCGATCGTGATGTCCACTGTCCTTGCCGGTTACGGCATGATTATCTACCTCTCCAATATCGGTACGCTCAATACATACAATTCCCATTCGCAGATCGGTATGTTCTCTGTCGCGGCGCTGCTTGTCGGCGGTGCTTCGGTCAGCAAGGCTGGAATCGGGAACGTATTCCTTGGCGTTACGCTGTTCCACTTGATGTTCATCGTCTCCCCTATGGCGGGCAAGAACCTGATTGGTCAAGCGCAGTTGGGGGAATATTTCAGAGTATTCGTCTCCTACGGGGTTATCACAATGTCGCTGGTGCTGTACGAGGTGCGCAAGCGCAGGGATAAGGCGCGGGCTGGTCGCGAGCTGGCCGCCCAGCAGTCAGAGGAGGCGTGAACATGAAGAAGTTTCAGATTACACGGAGATTCTGGATTCGTATCGCCGCGATCGCCGTTGTGCTGTTGCTCGCCGTACTGATGTTCTGGATTGGCAAGCAGCACACGATATTGCTCGACAACAAGACGTTGGAAGTTGACGGACGTTCCTACAAGGCGCTTTCCATCGTTGAGGTGAAAGTTGACAAAGGGGAGTGGCTGGAGCTGGCCGCCCGTGACCGCGATATGGCGGTGGTGACGGATCAGGGGCATAGGATTACCGTTCGATATACTGACGAAAACTATGAAGATGTCGAGAAAACATGGAAGTTTTCAGTGCCGTTGGGTGAGGATATGATGCTGCTTTCCATTCCTGCGTTGGTTGGAGGCGCGGACCATGATGTATGGCTGTCCCACTATGAGCCGCCCGTCGCCGCCGTCGCTCCTGTGGATACGGGCGTAGTAGTCGGAGAGGACGCCGCGCTTTTGGGAGATTTCTAGCGTTATCCGGTTTTGCCTGCACCGCATTGAAAGCCTGGAGTTGCCGGTGGGCTGTCGCGTCTCCGGGCTTTTTCTGTTTTTTTTATCCATTGTCGTTACGGATTGTAGACAGTTTGCGGACATATCAGTAGTTTTGTAACTGATAGTGGCGTTCGCCGTTTAATGGATTTGATTGTATATTCGTACATAGTGGCTGGGTGGGCTGATGAAGCTGAAACGAAAACTCATTGTATTCCTTGTATGTCTCTCTTGCCTGTTTTCGTTGTCCGCGTCCGTTCCGTATGCGAACGCACAGAAGATTTTCCCCGTCGACTCTCCTGTATATGAAAGCCTGGTGATGCTCTATGTCTCTACAGGGCGTGCGCAGCCCTCGTCCTCCGGGCCTTGGAGCGCCGATGAACTGCTTCGCATGTTGCAGACGGTTCCGTATGATACACTGTCCGGCGGCCAGAAGAAGTTATACGAAACCGTAGCGAACGCCCTCCATGCGTTTCCACGATTCTTTTCCGGAGACTCCTTTGGTTTTTCCCCGGCGCTTGCCGTCGCTCCTGAGCTTTACTTCCACACGAACGCCGCGTTCAATACCGAGCCTGACTGGAACTATGGATTTACGGAACGCAAGGCTCCATTGGCGTTTCGGTTCGAGGTCTGGTCCGCAGAACATTTCTATGGATTCGTCGAGCTGTCGTTGGGGCTGACGCGATATCACCATAACGACTATCCAATATCTTTTGCGGCTTCCACTGTCGCCGGTACGGCTGCTCCTTCCCGGGCGCAGGAATTGCTGTATACCGACAGGTTCCGTTCCAATATTCCTATGCTGGGAGGAGCCTCCCTCGGCGAATTGAGCATGAACATGCCATATCGTGCATTTCTATCTGCCGGAGGTTCTCATTGGAGCTTCCAGGTTGGTCGCGACCGGTTGTCCTGGGGAGTCGGGGAGTCTGGGAATCTGATTTTGAGTGACCACTATCCGATGCATCAGTTTCTGAGACTGTCCACATATCACAAGTCGTTCAAATATACATTTGTAGCCTCGTTCTTCCCCCATCCTGTGAACTACAGGCCCGATGACGGACAGAGCCTCGAAGAATTCATCGCAAAGAAACTCAGTGATCCGAATTATCAGATGAAAGGACTGAGCATGTTCATGGGGCACCGCTTTGAGTTCAGGATGTTTCAGGACCGGCTGTCGTTCGCATTGAGCGAGACAGTCATGTACCAGACGCTCGATGGGTATTTCGACATACAGGTGTTGAGTCCGCTGATGCTGTTCCACAACATGTATGTCAGGGGCAATGCCAATTCATTGCTTGGTTTCGAACTTGACGTTACTCCGGTCAATGGCCTCAATATCTACGGCATGTTCCTGCTTGATGATCTTGCGATTGGCTCCGAGCCAACCATCGGGCCTGATTCCAATCCCAACGCCATGGGCGGCATGCTCGGGATAAAGCTTGTGTTCCCCTATGGGAAAGGGACGTTCTTCGGGTCTTTGGAAGCCGTATATACGGATCCGTATCTCTATAAACGAGACGGGGACGTGGAATACATCGTCGCGTTCAGGGAGTCGAACAATACCGCCGGACAAATAAGCGGCAGCGGTTCAAAGTATCATAAATACTATCTGGGCTATGAATATGGCGGAGATGTCATTGTGGGGAATCTGCGTTTCGGCTATGCGGTTCCCGATAAGTTTACCAGCGCGTTGCTGGCGCAGGCCCGCTTCAAGGGACTCGTCGGCATCGATACCCCTTGGTCAAGATATTTATACAACAAGCCCCAGAGCAGCCCGACCACATCCATTGAAGTCAATGGATCGAGTTACGAAGGTCCGCTTGAAGGCCCTGTGGAAATCACTTTGCGCATGGAACCCTCTGTTTCGTTCGAGATGGGCAGAGGCCTTTCATTCCGTGGCAGTTTCAGCTTTCTGACACAATGGCACAGGAATCATTCCCAGGACGCAGGCCCGCTGTTTGACTTTCAGTTGATGGTCGGTGCCACATATCAGATTTAACGGCGTAGTTTCTTCTCCTTCCTCCATCGAGTCTCGTCTTATGGTGTGTGTCATTCGCCATGGGAAATCGGTGATGCGGAAACCCAGGAACCATGATAGGGTATAGGTATCATATCCATAGGGGGAAGATATGAGGCTTCGTATTGCTCGGATTCTTGGAATTGTGTTCATCTGTCTGTGTTTAGCCGTTCCTGCATTCGCTGGTTCGGAGGGGTATTCCAACCGACAGAAGATATATCCTGTTGATTCGGAGCTGTATCGGGCGATTACCTATCTGTATGTCACCCAAGGGCATGCGTTGCCTTCAACCACCGGTCCATGGAGCGCGGACGAACTCGACCGCATGCTGGCGAAGATCAATCGCGAGGAGTTGTCCGAGGGCGCGAAATCCACTTATGACTATGTCAAGGGCGAGCTTGATTTCATTCCTTGGCGGCCCGCGCCGGGTATCGGGATGAAATGGGGTCTTGAGGTCTCGCTCGAAACCTATACGCATACCAATACGGAATCCGAATTGTTCCGCGGGCGGTTCAACTGGAACTACGGCGTACTGAAGCAGAAACCCATGCTGAAAGGTTCATTTGAGACATGGCCGGTACGGAGCTTCTATGGATACGCGGAGCTATCGATCGGCAACTACTATCATACGAAGGATACCGGCAATGGCTGGCTGGATTTCGGGGAGACTGTCTTCAACACCAATATCCTAGGCTTTCAGAATCCCCCGCAGTTCGTTATAAGTTACTTGAATCTCAACATGCCATATCGTGCCTTCGCGGCCGCTGGCGGCGATCACTGGAGCCTGGAGGTCGGTCGCGACCGGATGAGCTGGGGACCTGGCGCCACTGGTAATTTCGTAGTCGGCGATACGTTGCAATACCACAACATGGCTCGGTTCACCACGTATTTCGACTCCTTCAAATATACATTCGTGACCTCGTTCTTCCCTCATCCGAAAAACTATGCGTCTCTAAACCCCGCTCAATGGGGCATGTCTCCCGGCGGGCAGTTCAGCGTGTTGGACGGAATCAACATGTTCATGTCCCATAGGCTGGAATGGAGGATGTTCAAGGACAAGGTCAACTTGACGCTGACCGAGGCGATCATGTATCAATCCGCTACGAACTTCCTTGACTTGCAGATTCTGAATCCTTGCATGATATTCCACGACTACTACATCCGCAGCAATGCGAATTCAATCGTGTCGTTGGAACTGGACTATACGCCCGTCAGGCATCTGAATATCTACGGGCAGATCGTCATGGATGAATTCCCGCTTCCCGGCGAACCTGTGCCCGGCAAGGCTTCGGTCGCCCTTCCCAACGGGCTGGGCTACATGCTCGGCGTCAAGAGCGCGGGTGCGGTCGGCCAGGGGATGCTCTATGGCTCGGCGGAATGGGCCATGACCGACCCGTACCTGTACCTGCGCGACCGCGGGCAAGAAGATGGAGGAACGGACTATAAGCAGGAGCCTGGCCAGTATGGTATCAACTGGGTGGTCGCCGTTCGAAATTATTCTGAATCCGGTACATATTACGATGAAGAGTTCCTCGGCTACAAATATGGCGGCGACGCCATCGTCGCGAATCTGAACGGCGGGTTCAGGGTGTTCGGTTCCTGGTATATCGAGGGGAATGTCTTCTATATGGTGCATGGAACGCACGACAAGTGGACCTGTTGGTCATACGTCGGCAATGGGGATGGCTCGTATCCTGTCAATCCTTCCACTCCTTCCACTGAGCATGCGACAGGAAACCACAAGGATCCGAATGCCAAGGCGACCCGGAACGCCGTCTCCCACACGTTGGTCGCCGGAGTGAACGGCGGCTATACCGTCCTGCCCGGGCTCAATGTGTTCGGTCAGCTGGATTTCATCAATGTCTGGAATCCGGGGAACGTCAAGGCCGCCTCCGTCCTGTTCGACATGCAGCTGACCGTTGGCCTTTCCTATACGATATAGCCGGGAATTCTGTCATGGTCCTCCCCCTGATACGGGGGAGGTCTTTCTTCGGGGTGCCGTATGAAAAAAATGTTGCTTGTATCTGTGTTGTTCGCTTTGGCGTGCGCCGGAACGTTGTTTGCGGCGGGGCCTTATTCGGAGATGATACCCCTTTCCTCTCCTGTGTACCGGGATATGGACGATCTGTATGCGGTCATGGGCATCGGGACTCCGTCAAATGCCCGGCCTTGGTCGAAGGGGGAAGCCTGGCATATTCTCGCGAGGGTCGATGCCGATGCGTTGCGGGGTGTTTTTCGGACGTTGTATGACCACCTTGCGAATGAGATTAGGCCGGGGCTTCGCTGGCAGTTCTCCGACGGCTTCGGCCTGGGGCTTGGTTTTGAGTCGAATATCGAAATGCATGCCCATTCCAACGGCAAGGATTTTGGAAAAGATACGGACTGGGTCTACAGGTTTGAAGAGCGTCGGCCGTTTCTCAAGGCTTGGTTGGATTTCGGTGTCAAGGACTTCCTCTATACATACGTGGATCTGCGTTACGGGATGGGACGGACGAATCCCCATGATACGGTCGTGCATTTGGAATCCTTGCCGGGTTGGGTAGGAGTGGGAGCGATCATCCCCCGGAATGTGGGAGCGGGCACGACCAACTATGTGACGCATTCCGCCGTATATAGCAAGGGCGTGTCGTGCAATGTTCCCCCTACATCAGCAGCTTTTGACTTTGAGTGGCCCAAACGTGCCGTATTCTCCCTTGGAGGGATGTTCTGGAATGTCTCGTTGGCCCGTGACCGAATCGACTGGGGGAATTCCCATATCGGTAATTTCATTGTGGACGACCATGTTGATTTCCATGACTATTTTCGCTTTGTCGCTTTCACCGACCATTTCAAATACGACTGGCTGAACCTGTTTTTCGATACGAATCCCGTTGGCGGCGAAGCAATGATTTCTGAGGTTCGCATGCTGATGGCCCACCGTCTGGAATTTCGGCCTTGGGATTGGCTGACGTTCGCCATTTCTGAAAATGTCATGTACCGGGCGCCGAGCGCCGATTTCAGGTTCATCAATCCCTCTTTTATTTTCCACAACCTGAACAATCGCTCCATGTTCAACGCCATCGCCCATGCGGAACTGGATATCATGTTGTATCAGGGGCTGAATTTGTACGGGCAGTTTGTACTGGATCAGGCGAAGGCTCCCAACGAAAGTGCGGCTCAGGCGGATGCTTGGGGGATTCTCGGAGGTGTCGAGTATGCCCATGTTCTTGGTCCCGGCGTATTGTCCTCTTCGCTGGAATGCGCTTATACGACTCCATGCCTCTATCGGCGTGACGGAGTGGATTTCCTCATGTACCGCAAGTATTTTACTCTGGGCTACAGCTACATATTGCATTTCGACTATATCGGATTTCCATATGGCGGGGATGCGCAAGTGCTACAGTGGGAGGTCTCCTACAGAATGCCGGGCTACGGCGCTGTCACGCTGTCGCTCATGGGGATGCGTCATGGGGAAATGAATATGTTCAAATCCCATAATATGGGTGATGACAATGATGGATACCCGAATTATGTCGGCCGGACGCCATCGGGCGATGTCATCGATGAATCGTTGACTGTCAGTCTGTCCGGCACATACGGGATCCCCCGGTTTTCCAACTGGGTCGGGATGTCCGTATGGTCGCGGCTTGATTGGGTAGGGCGAAGGAAATACACCCGGTCGTCCCGGACCTATGGCGCGGGAAGTTCGGACTGCCAGTTTACCTTGGGGCTGCGAATAGCGCTGCAATAGTACGTTGGACGAAACGAAGGCCGGCTTTTGAGCCGGCCTTTGATGCAAGTGAGCGGATCCCTCCGCATGTGTTTGGTTCCCCCGAGGGATGGTTGCCGATGATGTCAGACCGCCATGACGCTGAAGGTCATCTGCCCGGCGTCGGCCACGACGCGGCCGTTCTCCACCTCGACGACGCGGCCGTTCTGGTCGAGGACGGAGTACTGGAAGGAGTCGTTGTTCGCGGCGACGGAAAGCTGTCCGTCGATGCCGGCGGAGAAGGATGCCTGGGGGGCGACATAGCCGCGAAGCCTCAGGACGGCGGTGTCGGACACGGAGCCGGCGAACGCCGATGACGCGGCGAGCAGCAAAGCCATGACCGCGAGCATCTTGCAAACCTTGTATGAATTTTTCCGTGTCATCTTTCCGTTCCTTCTCGAACTTCTTACCGTTTGATATAGGCAAGTTACTCCGATTGACGAAAGAAGTCAACGACAAAATTTAATTATTTATTGTAATATAATGAGTTATCAAATGTCAGAGGTCATGGTTGACTTTGCGCGACATATAACATCTACCATGGTCATCGCACATGTGGAACAAAGTTCCTTGTGCTTGCGCATGGACTTGTGACACTGAGTCCTGGCGGCTGGAAGATGAAAGGGGAATGGAAATTCGTGGTTTTGCGCTGGACGGGGGCTTGCGGGGGGGTGTGACATGTGCGACCTTGTGACATCGGTCAGCATCGCGGGGTGCGGCGGGCGTTTGACAGAAGTTTTCCATCGCGAAAAAAAGACAAATATTTTTTGGCCGTAGGAAGTTCGGCAATGGTGGCCGGTACATGGGAACTCCGTGGCGTCGCGCCCCGCGCATGCTAGGGGCGTCCCCGGTCCCCCTCTTTGCGGAAAGCCCGGCCTTGGCCCGGTAGCAGCCTCGGAGCATTCCCATGTCTTGTCCTTTGTTCCTTGGCGTACTTGGAAAAGACTAATTCCAGTCGGGGCATCCTAGTTGTCCGTACCGTGAGCGTAGGGAAGAAGCTTTGCTATGAAAAGATGACGGGAAAAAGAGAAATCTGGCCTTGCCGAGAAAAAAAATATTGCCAGAGCGAAATAATATCATATACTTAATGAATTGCATTTGCACAAGAAGCCTTGAGGGAGGGCTTGTAAGGATGTTGTTTCCGAAGAAATCGAAACGGAGGACTCTGTTCGTATTTTTCTTCGTGGCGGTCGTACTCAGTTTCATGATTGGACTCTTTTTCATACAATATAGGAAGAGCTTGGAGAGAGAAGTCAATGAACTGGTGCTGGCGAACCTGGATGCCTATACCCAGAGCCAGAAAAACGAAGTGCTGGCGAGGATTGACGATGTACAGGGGACGATCGAAGCGTTGGCGTTGCTCGTCAATTCTTCGCGAGTCGGTCCGGATTCAGAATGGTTGAGCCAATATTTGGACAACCTTTCCGAATATCATGAAAACTATGATATTACCTCTTTTGCTTTCTCATCTATTTCAGATGTCGATGAAATCGTCAGCAAGGAAGATATTCCTGTGGTTAATCGGTTGCTGAACGGTGAGAAAGTCATATCGGACGTATACTTCTCGGAGCGGCTTGGCTACAAGTACTATTTCAGTGTCGCCATTCCCATGGAGAAGGAAGGACGGGTCGTAGGAGCCTTGCAAAGCTTGCTGGAGGCTTCTCTCCTCGTGCAGACCTCCCAAGGAGGATTCCTGCGGGAGTCCATCGTCAGTCATATCGTCAAAAGGGATGGGACTCTTGTTCCGCTGGACACGGAGACGACCTCTTTAGGCGTTTCAGTTTCGGACGCGGTGCTTGCTGGCGCGACACCTTCGATGTGCCGGAAAATTCAAGCGGCGTTGCAGACCTCGGATTCCGGTAGCTATATCGTCCCTGTCGGTGGCAAGGATGTTTTTGTGTCGTTTGCGGCCCTTGGCTATAACGACTGGTGTATTTTCAACTATTCAAAGTCCAGCGACCTGTCATCTCATTCGCAGATAATCATCAGGAACACTCTTTGGGTTTCCGGTACATTCATCGTCCTGGTTCTTGTCGCGGTGTTCATCGTGTTCTGGTATATACGGCGGCAATGGTACAAGATGTTCGTGGATCAAGAGCGATATTCAATGCTGTCACATTTTTCCGATACGGTTCTTTTTGAATATTCCATCAAGGACGACTCGTTGGTCTTTACGGACAATGTCCGTGAAATGCTTCCTTTGGACAAGCTGCGGATACCGCATGTAACCAATCCTGAACATACTTTCTCGCCATTGGCTCCGGAGAGCAAGGAGACGATGCTTTCCATTGTCAGGCATGTTTCGGATATCAAGGGTATCCAGTCACTGGAGTTGCAATTCCTTTTGCGAGACGGTCAGTCGCTCTGGTGTGAATGTGTCTATCAGGTGGTATATGATGATCGGAAACAGCCCGTCCTGATTATCGGCAAGTTAGTCGATGTCAGCAATAGGAAGAAGCAGATCGAGGAGCTCCAAAGGGAATCCCGGATAGATGGGCTGACAGGCCTGTACAACAAGGATACGGAAGAAAAGCTGGTCAAGAGCGCGTTGCCCATGAGCAAGTCAGGATATCTGCTGATGATAGATGTTGATAATTTCAAAGCGCTCAACGACCGTTTTGGACATCACATCGGGGATTCCATACTGAAAAGGCTGGGAAAGGTCCTACGAGATACCTTCAATGGGTTCGATGCGATTGCGGGTCGGGTCGGCGGCGATGAGTTCCTGATATACATCGCTGGCATCTCAAAAGACAAGGTGACTGAGAAGGCGGACCACATCCTGTCGGCGGCTTCCGATTTCTGCATCGACCAGAAAAACACGGTACACATTTCGACAAGCATCGGCATAGCCGCCTATCCTGCGGACGGGGTATCGTATGATTTCCTGTATGTCGCAGCCGATACGGCCATGTACCAGGCGAAACGGGCGGGCAAGAACACCTTCCGGTTCTATGAGCCATCCTTCGGCTAGTCAGTTTTCAAAGAATCTGTTGCCGATGTCCTTTCTGTACCATGCGCCGTCGAAATGGATTTGCTCCACGGCCTCGTAGGCATGCTGGTTTGCCTCGATGATATTCTCGCCCATGCCGACGACGGTAATGCACCGGCCGCCGCTGGTGATCACTTTATCGTTGCTCGGTGTTACCGCGCCAAAGAACAGCAACGGGGTTGTCAGGAAGATGTTGTCCTTCAAGGCGCTCTGTATCGGCTTGATCTCCTTGCCGATCTGTGGTTTCTCCGGATACCCTTTGCTGGCGATCACGACGGCGACCGCCGACCAGTTGGAGACGTCGAGCTTAAATTCGCTTAAAGTATCGTCGTTCATGGCTTCCAGTATTTCAACGATGTCGCTTTTGATGAGTGGAATGATGGCCTGTGCCGCAGGATCGTTGAAGCGCACGTGATAGTCCACCAGCATAGGGCCGTCGCCCGTCAAGATAAGGCTGAACGTCAGAACGCCTTTGTAAGCCATTCTCTCTACCTTCATCCCGTACAGAGTCGGTTTGATGATGTAGTCGATGATCTGCTCGTGATACTGGGCGGTCAGCGGGACGGGGGAGATTGAACCCATGCCACCGGTAGGCAGTCCCTCTTCTCCTTCCTCTGCTTTCATGTAGTCGGAGCAGATCGGCAGCATCAGGTATCCATTATTATCTACAAGGACGGTAATGGTAACTGGCAATCCCGTCAGATGATCCTCTACCAGAATGGAATCCTGCTGCATCAGGTTTCGCGCGAAGTTCATCAATATGTCAAAATCCGAAGAATCCACCATGACGCGGCTCGGCGCCAGCGCGTTTCTCTTCAATACGAACCGCTGTCCCGGATGCCGTTTAAGAAAGTTCGCCAGCGATTCTTCATCGGAAAAAAGATGGTGCGTCGGCGTAGGAATGTTGTGCCGGTCCGTGAAAGCCCTGGCGAAACAGCGGTCGCCCTCCAGTTTCAGCACTCTTCCCGGCGCTCCAAACGTCGCAATTCCCCGTTCATTCAGATAGTCGATCACCCCGGTGAACAGCGGAGCCTCAGTGCCGACAAAAACGAAATTGATGGAGTTGTCCAGACATGCCTGATACACCTCTTCCGCAGAAGACGGGTTTACCGTCGGAAGGTTCATTGCAATCTGTTCCGTCCCGACGTTTCCAGGGGCTACAAACAGACCGTCGATCAGTCTGCTTTGGGAAAACCACCATGTTACGGCATGGTCTTTTGCGCCTGAGCCTAATACCAGAACTCTCATCTCAACTCCTCTACTCGGATAAAGGTTGTTTGCCGTCGTCAGCTTCGGAAGGCCGTATCAGGATACTGTCCTTCCTCCGCTTTCTAGGCCACCAGCCTTTCTCCTTCGTATGTTCTACTCGGATAAAGTCCGTATCCCTGCGTCACTCGTCGCAAAGCCGTACTGGTCGTACTGTCTTTGCTTCGGTTTCTTGGGCCACAGCCTTTCTCCTTCGTATGTTCTGCTCGGATAAAGTCCGTATCCCTGCGTCACTCGTCGCAAAGCCGTACTGGTCGTACTGTCTTTGCTTCGGTTTCTTGGGCCGCAGCCTTTTTCCTTCGTATGTTCTGCTCGGATAAACAACGTCTGCCGTCGTCACTTCAAGAAAGCCGTACCGGAGTACTGTCTTTCTTTCGTTTCCTTGGCAGCTGTCGTCTCTCCCTCGTATGTTCTCGGATATAACCTTCTTGCATGCCTCAATTCAGAAACCGGCGTCTTTGAGCCGAGTTCTCGTCTTTGACTGAACCCTACTTCATGAAGCTTCTGCGCGGATGTACATCTCTTGCTGCAAAACTTTGGACAAAGACCTCTGCATGTCTACACTTGATGGTGAAAACATATAGGAAAAATATCATGCAAGCCCGTCGGAGGTCAACTGACTGATGGTCGTGCGGTCAATCAGGCAATTGCGCCAGGGCTTGTTCATAGTCCGTAATCGTGGATGCCTGGACGACCGACTGTTTGACTTGCCCTGCGAAGGGAATGCCTTTGAGATAGGCGCATACATGTTTTCTCATCTCCCTGCAAGCAGGGGCTTCGCCGATATCCGCCGCAAGCTGTTCCAGATGCAGTTTGATCGTCTGCTTCCGTTCCATAACGGACGGCGGAGGCGGGACGGGCTTGCCTTGCAACAGGGCTTTTGCCTCCCTGAAGATGAATGGATTGCCGATTGCCCCGCGAGCGAACATCACTCCATCTATTTCCGTCTGTGAAAGCATGTTCTTGGCGTCTTCCGCGGTAAACAAGTCGCCGGAACCAAAAATCGGTATCTGGGAGAAATGCCCCGACGTCCATAGCTTGAGGTTCTTCAATTGGGACCAGTCGGCGGTTCCCGCATACCCCTGCGCCCTCGTCCGCGCATGCATCGTCAGCATGGACGCCCCCCCCTCCAATGCCGCGGCTGCGGTCTTTTCCCAACTGATGGCGTCTTGATCCCAGCCCAACCGGAATTTCACCGATACGGGGACGTCGCAATTCGCCGTGATATACGAAACAATTTCATACAGGCTCGCAGGGGTCCGCATCAGCTGGGAGCCCGCTCCAATCTTCACTACCTTCGGCACTGGGCAGCCGCAATTGATATCTATGATGGTTGGGGAGAATGTCAGCAGGCGTTCCAGACATCTTTTGACGGGATCTACGTCCCCCATGAAGATTTGGATTGCAAATAGCTCCTCTCCGGCGGCCCTGCGCATCAGCGGGTCGGTTTTTTCACTCTCCCTGGCGACTCCTTCCGCGCTGACCATCTCGGAGTAGGTGAAGTCGGCGCCGAAACTACGACATACCGACCGGAAAGTACGGTCGGTATATCCCGCCAACGGAGCGAGGAAGATGTTGCCGGGAATAAGTACGGAACCAATCCGTACCGGATGGTACAGACTGGAGGGCTGTTCCGTCATGCGTTCTCAGGGAGATGGAAGGCTTTCAGGCTATTCTGGTAGAGAGCCTCCGTCGTTTCTTCAAGCGGCAGATCCTGCAATTCCGCCACAGCTTTGGCCGTTTCAATCAAATATGCGGGCTTGTTCCGTTTTCCCTTGTATATGGCGGGAACCATGAACGGAGCTTCGCTTTCTATCAGGATACGGTCCAAAGGCAGGCGCGCTACCGTTTCGTGGAGGTTCTTTACGTTCTTATAGGTAATATTGCCTGCGAAGGAGAAATAAAGCGGCATGTCCAGGGCCTCTCTGGCGAAAGACCAGTCTTCACTATAGCAATGGAGGATTCCTCCTGCGGGCGGAAGCTTGTCCCTGAGGATGTCGAGTATGTCCCGGCCCGCCTCCCTGTTGTGGATGATTACCGGAAGTTCCAGCCGCCTGGCGATGTCGAGCTGGCGAAGGAAGAGTTCGATCTGGCGGTTCTTGTCTCCGAACATACGGTAGTAGTCAAGGCCGATTTCCCCGACCGCCACGATACGGTCCAGCTTCGCCCCGGTCATGATTTTGTGTTCCCAGTCTAAGCCGGGATTCGTTACTTCCGATGGTGAAACGCCTACCGCATGATAGACGCCGGTCGCGGTTTTGAGGTTGTTATAGACCTGCTCGAAGTCTCCGAGGCTATTGCAGATGCTTACGATATGCTCCACATTCTTATGCTTTGCCATCTGCACCACTAACAATTGTTCCATCTGGTCCTCATGAATCAGGCCCAGGTGAGCGTGAGTATCAAATAATTTCATGATTTCTTCCTAACGAATCGCGATACATGCCATACCGCTGTTCCGGCTTTATTTTTCGGCGGCTCCTACTGTTCAAGAACGCCACAATGTCTTTTGCGTGTTTTCCGATACAACAAGGATTATTCCATAAGAAAGATATCATGAACCCCCTCTGCCGTCAACCAAGAGTTTTTTCATGGAGCGTATTCCATTATACTGCTTTTAATTGTATAGATTCATGACTTGAAGCGATAGCCCTGCCTTGCGGTTTCGGAAATCCTACCGGGACTTTTTTCGTATGGGTTCAAGTTTGGTCGGAAATATGCTTGAGTATGAATTTACGGTACAAGAATGGTATCGTTTCTGGGGATGATGAACATGCCGGAGGGTGTCATTGATAGCCGTTGATATCCTTCTCGTATGAGTATGGCTTATGGAGGTGCGTCATCAGCAGCATGCTGATTGAAAATGAAACCGCCACCAACCGGCGATGAAGAGTACATCAACCGGCGATGAAGAAGAGTACATCAACTAGCGATGAAGAGTACATCAACTAGCGATGAAGAGTACACCAACCAGCGATGAACTTCAATGCGGGGAATGTTGGTAACAGGTTGTAATATATTAAGATAGATGAATTCTCCATGAACGAGGGCGTTTTTGAACGGCGGGACGAATTCTTGTGATTGCCGTAGTACGCTGATATCCCTATGGTTTTGGGGCTGAGGCAGAATGGGAGAAGGCTTCGCTGACAACGGGGCGCCGGGATTTTCGGTACGATGTCGGGGCCTTGCGATGAGTTTGACAATTTTTATCTGGCGTGATAGCCTTGTACGAAAGTTTATTGGTCTGTAAGCCATTTAAAGGTAAGTAGATAGGATTGATATGAAAAAAGATAGGAACAAGGGTGGCTCCGGTCGGCCTGATCGTCAGGAATCGGTTGAACATCCTGAAGAAGCATATGTGTATTTGGTGAAGAACCCCAGTTCCAACGAGATATGCGTCTGCGCATGGGATTCCGCGCTATATCCAGGAACGCAAGTCGTAGCCCCTACCAGATATGGGCTTGACCTCGGTATGGTGCTGGGTTCCGCCGCGGACATCGGACAGGCGTATGAGCCGGGGTGCGTCCAGTGCAGGGGAGTGTGCCTTCGTGCCGAGGAACCGCCTGTCGTGAGCCGGCGAAGTTCCGATGAGGCGGTGGAGCAGGAGGCGTTCGGGGAATTGACTGCGGATGGCGCTGTGTTGGTTGAGCAGGACGGTTCTTCCCTCGTGGAGCGAGCTGCCGGTGAAGACTCGCTTGACATGGCCGATGTAATGGCGTCGGACTTTTCCTGCGCTGAAACGCAGGACGGAATGGTCGATATGGTTTCCGATGATATACCATCGCCTGATGCGGCGGGAATGGATGGCGTGGTGGTCGAAACGGCGGAAAACGTACTTGACGAAGCGCAGGCGGCGAGCGAGGCTGTGGCCGATGCAGGAGCTGTAGCTGCGTCCCGGTTTGTCGCGGAACCGTTGGATATTTCGTGGATGAAGGAGCCTGATGAAGATTCATGCGCCGGTTGCGGGGAATGCTACAGGAAAAACCAGCCGCGGCTGGTGGAAATCGACGGCGATGTGGATTGGATAGACCGGTTGGCTACGCCTGACGATCTCCGGCGATATCAGGAAAATCTGGAGAAGGAAGGGGAGGCGTTGAAGCTTTGTCGGGAAAAAGTGGCCCGCCATGGCCTTGATATGAAGCTTGTCACCGCCCATTACCTGTTGGGGGAACCGAAGCTTCTCTTCTTCTTCACCGCCGACGTGCGTGTCGACTTTCGCGAGTTGGTCAAGGACTTGGTCAGCATCTTCCGCATCAGGATTGAACTTCGGCAGATCGGCGTGCGCGATGAATCCCGTGTTCTTGGCGGCTTGGCCGTCTGTGGGCGGGATTTTTGCTGCCATAGTGTCACCGACAAGCTGAACCCCGTTTCAATCAAGATGGCGAAGGAACAGAACCTCTCCTTGAATTCAATGAAGATTTCGGGGCCGTGCGGCAGATTGCTCTGTTGCCTTTCGTATGAATACGACTTCTATATGGAGGAGAAACAGAAATATCCGCCGGAGGGAAGCCGGCTGAAAATCGACCATGACCTGATGAAGATTACGGAAGTGAACATCCTGTCCCGGAAGATTTCATTGGCGGGGCCTGACGGCAGATTCCTGACGATTCCCTGTTCCGCGGTCTATTTCAATGAAGAAATGAACCGATGGGAGATTACAAAAGCGTATTTGGATGAATTTTTCTCGAATTGATATAAAACTTTGTATTGACCGATTTTACGGTCTGTGATATTTTGATAGACCGTCGGCGGCTTTCAGTTCTTTGAAATTTAAGCCGACTATGAATGAAGAGACTATTACTATAGTTGTGATATGTTGGAGGTATTACGTGTCTAATTCCGCTGAGAAGAGAGAACGCCAGAATCGCACGAGAAGAATGAGAAACCGTGCAACCAAGAGTGCTGTCCGCACCGCCATCAAGAAGTTCGACGCCGCCGTCGTCGCCGGGGACAAAGATGCCGCGGCTACCGCCATGCAGTTGAGCTTCAAGCTGCTTGACAGCGCCACGAGCAAGGGCGTCATGCACCGCAATACGACTTCCCGTAAGAAGTCCCGCATGCATGTCAAGTTCAACGCACTGAACAAGGCTGAGTAGTTTTGACTCTGGCTGGAATTGGTTCCGGCCTTGGTTTCACATGAACGCCAGATAAGGCATATGTATGTATAACGAAGGAGCTAGCATGGCGACTGAAGAGAAGCTGACCAAAGCGGCAATTATTGAAAATCTCCATGACAGGATCGGCATGAATCGTTCCGATATCCACATGATTATCGATGAGTTCTTTGAAGAAATCAAGAAAGGGCTCAAGGATGACCAGGTAATCGAACTCCGTGGTTTTGGTACGTTTGAAGTTCGCACCCGCAAGGGACGGGAAAAAGCCCGCAATCCCAAGACTGGCGATCTTGTCGCCGTAGATACCCATGGCGTGGCGATTTTCCGCCCCGGCAAGGAGCTGAAGGATTTCGTGTGGGAGCTACGCAAGTAGTTTCCTTTCCGCAGTGCTTGACCGAACAGACACGTAGGGCCGCATATGCGGCCTGTTGTGTATGGGGGATATGCGTTTGGTGAATCTATATGCCAGAAGAAGCCTCAGGACATATTGTTCTGAGGTTCTTGTGTTGATATTGACGGCCGTTTTCTATTCCTTTGCGTTCCCGGGGTTCCTCAGTGTCAATGGGCTGGGGTTTCTTGCGTTCTTCGCGTTGATTCCGATATTCGCGGTCATTAGGAATACCACGTGGAAGGTGACGCCATTCTACGGGTTTCTGTTCGGGTTCTCGTTTTATATGTGCTTCAACTATTGGCTGAAGACCTTCCATCCATTGGCGATACTGATCGTTCCCATCATCAAAGGCGGGGAGATGCTGATGCTTTTCCCCTGTCTCAAAGCCGCGGACAGATGGTTCAGGCGGTATGGGCATCTGTTCCAGTCTTTCATTTGGATTGCCTACGCCTATCTTAGCCAGTCTTGGTTCGCTGGATACCCATATGGTACTTTTGGATATGCGGTCTATCAGTACCTGCCGTTGATCCAGATTGCTTCAATCGCCGGTGTATGGGGCGTTACGTTCCTGATGATTCTTCCTCAGGCTTGGCTCGGCGCCTGGCTTGGTGACTATGTAGCGGGAAGAAGCGAGGGGTTCAGGCCATATGTGAAGACGAATCTCGTTGTGATTATTTGCTATGGCGCGCTTGTCGTAGCGTCCTTGGTGTTTGGTTTCTGTGCCATGTCCTACTGGAACAGACAGGAGCCTGACCGGACGTGGAAGGTTGTGACCGTACAGCACAACCATGATTCCTGGAAGGGCGGTTACGCGACTTACAAGAAGAATTTCAATAATCTCCGGCTGTTGACGTTGCAGGCGTTGCAACGGAATCCTGATGTCGATATGGTCATCTGGTCCGAGACTGCGTTCGTTCCGTCGGTCGCTTGGCACGAAAACTACACCAGTCCTGATGCCGACATAGCGAAGCTTGTTGAAGAATTCGTGAGTTTCGGCAAGGAGCTTCCAGTTCCATTGCTTACCGGCAACCCCGAGGGTGTTCTCGACGATCCTTCGTTGCCCCCGGTGCTTGAAAACGGGGAATGGAACAGAACCGATTATAATACCGTCATCTTCTTTGAAGACGGAGAAATCAAGGAGACTTACCGCAAGCAGCACTTGGTGCCGTTTACGGAGCATTTCCCTTATGAGAAGCAGATGCCCTGGTTATACAACCTGTTGCTTGCCAACGACTACAACTGGTGGGAGAAGGGGACCGTCCCCGTTGTATTCAGGACGGAAGAGGGTGTTACGTTCTCAACTCCGATTTGCTTTGAGGATGTGTTCGGGTATCTGACCGCTGATTTCGTCCGCAATGGCGCCGATGTTATCGTCAATATGACCAATGACAGTTGGTCTGGAGCGGTGTCGGCGGAGATGCAACATCTCGCCATGGCTGTATTCCGGTCCGTGGAGACCCGCAAGACTACCGTTCGCGGTACAAACAGCGGCATGACCTGCGTCATCGAGCCCGATGGCAAGGTTGTCGACCCTATGGAGCCGTTCAAGATGGCATGGAACGTCTATGACGTCCCCGTCTATTCCAACGACACGCATGGACTCACCCTGTATGCGAAGCATGACGACTGGTTCGCATGGATGATGGTGTATGTTTCTCTCGCCCTGCTGGTTGTCGGCGGGGGATATCAGATTTTCAAAGCGGTACGTAATCGTAGGGATGAAGGCCGCTAAAGGTTCGTGTCATGGAATATCAATCTGCATCTTTGTTCATTATCGGCACGGAGCTTACCCGTGGCGTCATTTCTGACAAGCATGGTCAGCTGATGGCTACGGAGCTGTCCCATCTCGGCTATCGGGTGGACAGGATTGTCATTGTTCCTGACGACGGTACGATCGGTACTGTGTTGCATCAGAGCATCGAGCAGAGCGATGTCGTCCTTATTACGGGCGGGCTGGGACCTACCAGCGACGACATGACTCGGCAGATGATCGCCCAGATGGCGGGGGTTCCCCTAGTACGGGACCAAGTTGCATGGGATGAATTGTATCGGCGGGTCGGCGAGCGAATCTATGGCGCGAATGAACGGCAAGCGATGATTCCCGATGGTTTTGAGCGTATTCCGAACCCGAAGGGGACGGCTCCCGGTTTCAAGGGGTTCATTCCCGTTTCCGATGGCGACGGGGGCGTCAGGCAGGTTGCTTGCGCGGCGATGCCGGGGCCACCCGTCGAAATGCATGAGATGTTCTTTCATCAAGTGCTGCCCTGGCTGGCGACGCTCAGGGGACACGATGACGCGGGCCGTGACGAGTATTCAGTCTTCATGATCCCTGAATCGAAGCTGGAGGATTTGTTCAACTCCGCCGCCGAACCGGGCGTCATGATGGGGGACCGTTTCCAGGAGTTCCGGATTAGCCTCTATCTCACCGGAGCGGACGCTGAAGCCCGCCGCATTACCGCGGAGCGGTTGGAAACTCTATTCGGGCCGGGGCTGATGGTTCCCGGGGATGTCCAGGCGGTAGATATTCTGACCCGTTATCTGGAAGACAACCGCCTTACCGTTTCCTGCGCGGAGTCCTGTACAAGCGGATTGGCCGCGAAGCTCTTGACCGACCGACCGGGAAGTTCCTCGTGGTTCTGGGGTGGCGCCGCGACCTACGCCAACGACGCCAAGCGGGCTTTGCTCGGTGTGAAGCAGGAGACGCTGGACGCTTATGGCGCAGTCAGTGAACAGTGTGTCAGGGAAATGGCGGAGGGAATGCTGAAGGTGTCCGGAGCGGATCTTTCTTTTTCAATTTCCGGCATCGCGGGTCCTGATGGCGGAACTTCTGACAAGCCTGTCGGCTACATTTGGTTCGGTTTCGCATCAAAGCAGCATGAAACTCAGGCTGTATCCTTGAAGATGACGAGCTGGGGGCGTGATGCTGTCCGTAGAAGAGCCGCTGTATCGGCGATTCTTCTCGCTTCATTGTATATAAACGGGGTTGATTTGCTTGACACTGTTCGTCAGTGGCAATATATTTGAAGTAATCCAGTGGAAAGAAATAATCCTGTTTGATGAGAGCGTCGTCCGACGTTGTATCCCGGAACGATGTTCATATAAGGATTATGAATGAATTTCTTCCACAATATCCTAATGCTATTCGAAAGAACTGAGGGAGAGTCGTGTACTACGGCTCAAGGTGTACCGGACTGTGTGCTGGAAATGCTTGGACTCGTTCTATCTATATTGGAGATCCGCATGTCTTCTGAATTGTTTGATGATGAACCAATGGCGGTAACGCCGAATCCGGCTCATGAGGGCGAATCCTCTGAGAGTTCCTCTGTGGCGAAGCCCGTTAAGAGAATCGTCCGTCGGCGTGGCGTCGCGGCGAAAGCTGTATTCGCCAAAAGCGTAGAGACGCAGGCCGAGTTGCCTGAGATCGCCGTGCCTGCCTCCGCCGAGGTCTCCGAGACGTCGTCCCCTGTGGCTGAGCCGCCGAAGAAACGTCGTGGCCGTCCTCGGAAATCCGATGTGGCGCCAAGTTCCCCTGAAACGGTGAAACCGGTCGCCGAAGTGACTGCGGAGACTGCCAGGCCTACGCCGCCTGTGGAAAAAAAGGTTCCTGCCGCTGGAACCTTGGTCGGTGAAAACACTCCAGCGCCAGTAGCGGCCGCCCCTGCGGTGGCTTCCGCCGTTCCGGCTGTCGTCCCAGCTCCTGTTGCGCCACCTGCTCAACAGGGTACGCCCTTCCAGTCACAGCCGTCGCAGCAAGGTGGCGGCCAGGCATACCAATCCTATCGGCAGCAGAACAACTATGGCCGGAACAATCAGAATAGAAATGGCCAGAATCGAAACAACCAGCAGAACAACAAGCAGAACCGCTTGAACAAGAACAACCATGGGAAAAACCCTTACCAGCAGAACCGGGGCCGCAACAGCGGCGGAATTCCGTCCGAGGAATATGCCGCGTCGGAAGCGTATGAGGAAAATCCCGACGCTCCGAAACTGGTAATCAATGAATTGTCCGTCATGCCGATGGACGAGCTTCGGCAGAAGGCCATCGGTTTCGGCATGGATCCCGACTGGCTCACCGACCTGAAGAAGCAGGATGTGATACTTGAGATCCTCAAGAGCCATGCGGCCCAGGGCGGGGTTATTTTTGCGTACGGTACGCTGGAAATCCTTCCAGACGGATATGGATTTCTTCGCTCAGAGTTGAACAACTACCTTTCCGGCCCTGAGGATATTTATATCTCGCAGTCCCAGATCAAGCTGTTCAGCCTCAAGACCGGCGACACCGTCGAGGGACAGATTCGCTCCCCGAAGGACAATGAACGGTTCTTCGCGATTCTGCGGGTCGTCAGCGTGAACGGCGATTCTCCCGCGGTGGCGAAAACCCGCTCCAGCTTCGACAGCCTGACGCCGTTGTTCCCCGATGAACGCCTGAACCTGGAGACGGAGGACGGCGATATCTCAACGAGGATCATCAACCTGTTCTGCCCGATAGGAAAGGGGCAGCGCTCTCTGATTACCGCGCCGCCGCGAACCGGCAAGACCGTCCTGTTGCAGAAGATTGCGAACGCCATCACGACGAACCATCCTGAGGTCTATTTGATGGTATTGCTCGTCGATGAGCGTCCCGAGGAAGTCACCGACATGCGCCGCCACATCAAGGGAGAGGTCATAGCCTCCACCTTCGACGAACAGGCCACAAGGCATGTCACCGTCGCGGAGATGGTCATCGAGAAAGCCAAACGCCTGGTTGAGCACCACAAGGATGTCGTGATCTTGCTTGATTCCATCACACGCCTCGCCCGGGCCTACAACCAGACCGTTCCCGCATCCGGCAAGATACTGTCCGGCGGCGTAGATTCGAATGCTCTGCACAAGCCAAAGAGATTCTTCGGCGCGGCGCGCAATATCGAGAACGGCGGTAGTCTGACGATTATCGCTTCTGCGTTGATCGAGACCGGTTCAAGGATGGATGAGGTTATCTTTGAAGAATTCAAGGGAACAGGTAACAACGAAATCGTCTTGGATCGCCGTATGTCCGACCGAAGGCTTTTCCCTGCGATCAATATCAAGAAGTCCGGTACGCGCCGTGAGGATCTTTTGCTCTCTCCTGAGGAGACTGCGAAAATTTGGGTCTTGAGGAATGCGATTAATAGTATGGAAGATATTGAACTTACTGAGTTCCTCATTGACAAAATGCGTAAAACAAAGAACAATGAAGCGTTCCTGCGCTCTATGAATACAGGGTCTCCGCAGGCGCCCGCATTTTAGAACGCGGTATATTGGAAAGCTGTCCGCTGTGAAGGCCCTTGCGCCGTATCAGCGGATACCACATATTACTGGAGGAAAGTATTATGAAAGAAGGAATTCATCCTAAATACGAGTTGCAAGAAATTCGCTGCTCCTGTGGCAATGTGATTAAGACTAAGTCCACTGCCAAGAATCTCGAGGTGGAAATCTGTTCCGCTTGTCACCCCTTCTTTACCGGTACTCAGAAGCTGGTCGATACCACTGGTCGCGTCGAACGCTTCAAGAAGAGATACGGTATCAAAGACTGAGGAATCGAGACATTGTACATGGTCCGAAAAAACCGCCTTGTTCAACAGGGCGGTTTTTTGTTGCATTATCGGATTGCATACCCTAAAATTACGCATATATTCCTCAGGGGTCGGGCTGGTCATGGGTGCATGTGTGGATAATATAAGATTGTACCATCAGAAAGAATATGGTGATATGCCGAAGGTATTGGTACGGGTGCCTGGGGTCTATACGCTGCTTGGTATTTTTTCCGATTATTGCAAGGGACACTGTATCACTGGAACCGGAGAGCAGGCGTTGCAAATAGCGGTTTCCATCCGGGACGACCAAATGGTCCGCCTCTATAACGCCACGCTCAACGACCGCAAGCGGTTTTCCTTGGGCAACATCAAGTTCCGCAAGGAGGACCGTTGGGGTAATTTCATCAAAGGGGTGATTGCGGAACTGGTAAGCGATGGGGTGGTGCTTCCGGGGTTGAATGTCACTGTGGGCGGTGAATTGCTTCACTGTGACAATATTACAGTTTCGGGTGCGCTCGCATTGGGTACGGTCATGGCGTTGGACGAATTGATGTCCCTTTCGCTAGATCAGGCGGCGATGTTGCGTATCTCCTATCTTGCGAATACCTCCTTCAACAATGAAACCTGTCGGATCGCGGATCTCCTGACCATGCTCAACGGTAAGGAGGGCAAGCTGATGTTGTTCGATCTGCAGCATGTCAGCTATTCCTATTTCGACTATCCGTTCCATGAAAAGAATTCGCCGCTGGGAATCATCGTGGAGAGCCGTATTCCGCCGCATGCGATGCGTGAGGAAATGATGCATCGTCGGCTTGCGACAAAGGACGCTTTCGCACGGTTGCGGCAGCAGTGTCCTTCCGGTCCGATCCGGGACTTTCCTGAAAATGAATTGAAGGAGCGTACCGTCCCGTTGGATGAGGATTCCCGCCATATCTGTAGCTACGTCCTCGCCGAGTCCCGTTTGGCGACTGAGGGCTCTGTCCAGCTTGCACAAAAAGATGCTGTATTGTATGGTAAGACGATAAGTCGGATGCAAGCCGGCTTGCGCGATCTCATGGAGATCACCTGTCCGGAAGTGGACTGGCTGACGAAACGAGCCTCCGAGATTCCCGGTTGTCTGGGAGCCGGTCTTGTTTCCAATGGTCTGAGCGGTACTATCATGATATTGCTCGATGAGACTGTGCTTCCCGTGTATCTTGACCGTCTGGAGGAATATGAGCATATCTTCGGTTTCCATCCTCGTTGGATGATTTATCAGCCACAAGGATGCGCCAAGGTGATGCCTGTTATATGCGATGCGGATTCTATTGACGAACGATGATGGATATGAGAGCCTCGGTATCAACACATTGAGGACTTCTTTGCTTGCCGCCGGTCATGAAGTCTGGGTTTGCGCCCCTTCCAATCAACGAAGCGCCACCAGTCATTCCATGACGCTCCGGGGAGATGTTTTCGTTACCAAGTACGCTGACCGTTCATATCATTGCAGCGGTTCTCCCGCGGACTGCATCCTCTACGGGCTGAAAGGCGAAGCAGTCCCGGTTTCTCCTGATGTGGTGATCAGCGGCATCAACCATGGATACAACCTCAGTACCGACATCCTGTATTCGGGAACGGTCGGCGCTGCAAGCGAGGCTGCGTTGATGGGTATCCCCGCGATCGCCATTTCTGCCATGTGCGATCAGGATAAAGTCTATCCGTTCTCTCAGGCCGCGATGTTTCTGGTGGAGCACCTTGAGCGGTTTCTTCCGCTATGCGATTCCGATACATTGGTGAACATCAATGTGCCGCCAAAGCCGAACCAGCGTTCCTGGCGGGTAGGAAACCTCGGGCATCTGGAATACTATGATTCCGTAGAACGGTGCGAAACTCCATCTGAACATGTCTTTGATACAAGCGGTACCCATTTCGGCACTTCCACCGCGTTGGAGCGTTCCGTCTTTCGTTTGCGTGGCGGGGTGGCTCCTGACTTGCGTTGCGATACCATGCACACTGATTTTTCGATTGTCGTTGACGGTGACATTTCCGTTACGGCGTTGCAGGTTCTGCCAGCTACCGCCGTTGACGCCTGTCTGGCGTTGCGTGCGATGTCCGAGTGTGAAAAATAATGTGTACTGTCTGTGGAAGGACGAATACCTCGTCCTGGGAATCAAAATGCCATTGTTGCGGCCTATGCTGTCATGAGAAGGCGGTCTATGGCCGACAGCTTGTCATAGACCTCGATTCTTGGTGTGAGCATTTCGACCCCGCTACCCGGCAGTGCAAGATTTATTATGAACGTTTTTCCCAAAGCAATCGATGCAGGAAGGTTTCCGTATGGAAGGCCATGACCGCATCGTATCTTCCTCCTGAATGCGGTTATGTCCAATGGGCGCGAGCCCTGCATATCCGTATGGCGTTCCCGCGGCGGATTCGGTATATCCATTCCCGCGGCGGATCGGACGGCTCTGGCTCCGATGATACGGATCTTGCGCAAGTGTTCCGTAACAGTATGTCGGACAGGTAGTCTACGTACATCGTTTCCTTTGGAGGGAGTTGGATTTTTACGGAAAAGATGGGCGTACTCTCTGTATTTTCCCTGGAGCCGCCGTTCTTGGCGGTGTGCTCCTTGACGTTTGCCGTCCGAGCAGGTAACTTTCAGACGGAAGAGGGTGTAAACCTATGGATAATAAGATTGTATATCTTGATAACAATGCGACGACGCAAATGGCTCCTGAAGTTCTGGAGTTCATGGAGCGGTCGTCTGACTTATATGGCAATGCTTCCAGCATGCATGACTTCGGCCGGAAGGCCGCCGCTGGAATCGCATGGGCCCGCAATGAGATCGCCGCGCTGATCGACGCTTCTCCCGATGAAATCATCTTCAACAGCGGGGCTTCCGAGGCGAACAACACAGTTTTCAATATCGCCCGCGACTTGATTGATACCGGGTCGCCCCGCAATAGGATCGTGACGACGACGATTGAGCATCCGAGCATCGTGGAAACCGTCAAATTCTTTCGCAAAAGGGGCTATCTGGTCGATGAAGCCCCTGTCGATGTGACTGGCAAGGTCGATTTGGAGAAGCTGGGTGCGTTGCTCGGTCCCGATGTACTGCTGGTCTCTGTGATGACCGGCAACAATGAGACCGGAACGATTCAGCCGGTGGCGGAGATTACGAAGCTCGCCCACGGTTGCGGTGCGCTGATGCATACCGACGCTACCCAGGCGATTGGAAAGATTCCCGTGACGGCCCATGCGTGGGGCGTCGATTACCTGAGCCTGTCCGGTCACAAGTTCTATGGTCCGAAAGGTGTGGGGATCCTGTTCGTGCGCAAGGGCGCTCCGTACGAACCGTTCATCAACGGAGGGCATCAGGAGGGTGGCCGGCGGGCCGGTACCTACAACACCAATGCGATTCTCGGCATGGGGAAGGCTGCCGAACTTGCCCGTCTCAACCTTGCCGAGGAACATGACCGTCTTTGGTTCATGCGGGAAAAGCTGCGCAAGGGGCTGTTGGAGCGTGTCGATGATATCGTGATCAACGGGCATCCCGTCGAGTGTCTGCCGGGTACGTTGAATGTCTCGTTCCCCCGTGCGGAGGGTGAATCGATCCTGTTGTATCTGGATATGTGTGGAATCGCAGTTTCCACCGGCTCCGCCTGCGCTACCGGTTCTCTGGAGCCTTCCTATGTGTTGCTCGCTTCCGGTCTGGACGTTGAGCTGGCCCATGGGTCGATCCGGTTCAGTTTCGGTCGGTTCAATACCGAAGCCGATGTTGACTATGTGCTTGAAAAGTTGCCGCCTATTATCAGACGGCTGAGGGAGATGTCTACAAGATGAGCAATTTGAATAGTTTCATGGACCAGTGGGTCTATACGGATACGGTGAAGGATCACTTCATGAACCCCAAGAATTTGTGGCGGAAGGATGAGGATTTCGAGGCGGATGGGATCGGGGAGGTCGGTTCGCTGGCCTGTGGCGACCAGATGCGCGTCGGTATCAAGGTCAAGGACGACAAGATTTCCGACCTTCGCTGGCTGACCTACGGTTGCGCTTCCGCAATCGCCAGTACCTCCATGATGAGCGAGATGGCCATCGGCATGACGCTGGAGGAGGCCTACCACCTGACTCCGAACATGATTACCAACGCCCTTGGCGGCTTGCCGGAGCACAAGTTCCATTGCTCAGTGCTGGGTGACAAGGCGCTTCGCGCCGCCATCGACGATTATCTTGAGAAGCAGGGGCGGGAGAATCCTTTCAAGAAGAAGGTCGCCAAAATCATCTGCGAATGCAAGGGCGTGACCGACCAGCAGATCGAGGAGCTGGTCAAGACCGACAAGGCCAAGACGTTGGACGACTTGCAGCGTCTCACTGGGTACGGTACCGGCTGCGGCAAGTGCAAGGCCAGGGTCGCCGCGCTTTTCGAGGAGATGAAGCACATCTACGCCAAATAAGTTCTTTTTTATATGACTTGTTTCCTGCGTGTTTTGTATCTATATGTCCTGTAATTAATAGAAAGCCATTCTCCGTTGTGTTGGAGGGTGGCTTGTGTTGTATTTGGGCGAAATTAGGCTCGATTCCCATTTCTCAGGTAGGCCTGATGGGGGCTCCGGCACAAGAAAATTCGGTTCGCTATTTGCCGTATGGAAATTATCCGACAGTATATTGAACTGACCAGGTAAAATTAATTTGTAGTTGGTTGTCGGCCATGATGGGGCGACTGCGATGCTCTGTGTTTTTGATTTGTCTGTGCCAGAAACTCAAGGGCTGTTCCTGATTTGTAAAAGCTTACATTCAAAACAAAAAAATTCTCATAATTGACCAAATGAAGATTATTCAAACAAGCCGAAAAAAAATGTTGACAATTTACTAAATGATGGTAAAGTTTATGAATAATGAAATAGAATTTAGTAAATTTAATTTGGTCGTAATATTGGTGGATGAATGATTCACCGAGAGATTTAAAGGAGGGTCGAGTCATATTCTCGACAAAGGACTATGAAAAAACTGTTGATGGTCGTATTGATGGTTTCTATGGTTGCCGCGGTTTTCGCCAACGGCAATTCTGAAAATCAGGCTTCTAGTGAAATGGCCGCTAAAAGCAAACCGCTGATTGTCTATTCTCCACAGGGGGATGAAGCGAGAGGTGGCTGGATCATGGAGAAATGCAAAGAACAAGTTGGTTTGGACATTCAATTTCTTACTGCTACCGGCGGGGATATCGCCGAAAGACTTATGGCTGAAAAATTGAACCCGCAGGCCGATGTGGTGTTTGGTCTGGTGCAGACTGCGATGTATCAACTGAAAGACGAGAATATGTTCTATTCATATGTTCCTGATTGGGCGTCCGGCTTGATGGATACATATAAGGACAAGGATGGTTACTTCCACTGTTTCTGGCAGACGCCAATTGTTATTGGCTACAATAGCGAGGTCATGACGGCAGAACAGGCGCCGAAGGATTGGATTGACTTGATCAAGCCTGAATATAAGGAAAAGTACATTCTGGGTGGGGTCGGTTCCCAGACGGTAAGAACCTATGTCATTGGCTTCTTATGGAATTATCTCGACAAAACCACCGGGGAAGTTTCTGAGGAAGGTTGGGAGGCTCTGAGAGTTTTGTTTGCAAATACGGGTGCGTATCCCACTGGATCTTCTTCCTATGCGGCGATGAAAGAAGGCTACGCTCCAATAATTCTTAACTGGTTCGGCGGGGTGAAGAGCAAAACTGAACAGATGGGAATTCCCGTGGCATATGTTACGCCAGCGAATGGAACACCTGTGGTATCGGAGTCCATTGCGATTGTGAAGGGAAGCAAGAATCTGGAGGATGCTAAAAAATTTGTAGAATGGTTTGGCTCTCCTGCTTTTATGGCGGAATATGCCAATCATTTTGGACAGGCTCCGGTTCACCCCGAAGCAATAGCGCTTTGCAATGATTCTGTAAAAGCGGATGCGATGATGTTCACTGCCCAAGAAATTGACTGGGAGCTCGCGTCTGCGCATTTGAATGACTGGCTTGAGAAAATTCAGCTTGAAATAATGCCATAAGGATTTCCTGATGATAGAAATTAATAGCTTGGTTGTTAAATACGGTGAGTTCATAGCAGTCAATGGTATTGATCTTCAGATCGAGGAAGGTGAATTCTTCACCTTCCTGGGTCCGTCGGGATGTGGCAAGACTACAACCTTGAGAAGTATCGCTGGATTTGAGAGACCGGCGGACGGTTCAATTATTGTTGATGGTGTCGACTTGAAGAGTTTGGAACCCGAACAGCGGAAGATAGGGTTTGTTTTTCAGAATTATGCATTGTTTCCCAGCATGACGGTAGCCCAAAACATTGGGTATGGCCTGAAGGTCAGGAAGGTTAATAAGGCTGAGATTGAGGAAAGAGTCAAAGCTACAGCGGAGAAGGTCGGCATTTCAGAGCATCTGGACAAAAGGATTTCTGAGTTGTCGGGAGGCCAGCAGCAGAGAATCGCTGTGGCCAGGGCGCTTGTTGTCGAACCTAAAATTCTTTTGATGGACGAACCCTTGTCCAATCTAGACGCAAAGCTGCGAATATCGATGAGGCAGGAAATAAAGAAGCTTCAGAAAGAATTGAAAATTACAACAATCTATGTAACGCATGATCAGGAAGAAGCGCTTTCCATTTCTGATAGAATCGCAGTGTTCAATGTCGGGAAGATTGATCAGATAGGTACTCCCATACAAGTCTATGAAAACCCGGAGACGGAATTTGTGGCTAGGTTCATCGGGGACATCATGCATCTTCAAGGTCGGCTTGCACAAGAAATAATCGATGATCTGAAGATAGACAGTGAGGTTCGTCTGTTCGTACGCCCACAGAATATCCATATGCTTTCTCATGAAAGTGTTACAAAAGACATGTATCTCATAAGAATCTCTGTTACTGGATTTGATTTCCTGGGGGCCTCGACAAAAATTCAAGGCGTCACCTCGGATGGGTTTGCCTTGGAATGCCAGGTTTTTGGAAGAAATCCTGAAATTCAGGTTGGACATGAAATTTTGTTTGGGATATCTAAATCCGACATTCTAAAATATTAAGAGGGGAAGTTATGAATAAATCACGGCTGCTGACTCGATCAAGTCTCTCATTGCTTTTCCTTGTGATAGGCTGGTTCATCGTAGCCTTTATCTTGCTGCCGGTCGTTGGGGTTCTGAGAGAAGTGTTCTTTGCGGGGGGAAGGTTTTCTTTTGAATCCTTTAGAAAACTTTTCAGTTCCAGCAGAGTAGTCAAATCTTTGACGAACACATATCTGATGACTTTATGCACGATAGTGACCGTAAACATTGTCGGAATATTCCAAATTCTCGTTACTGAGTATTTTGACGTCAAAGGAAGCAAATTGCTGAATATTGGGTTCATGACTACGCTTGTGTATGGTGGTATTTCACTTGTTTCAGGCTATAGCTTTTGTTATTCGCCCAATGGCGTCATTACAAAACTTCTGGCGTCAGTGATTCCCGGCATAAATATGGATTGGTTCAAAGGCTTTGCGGGTGTGCTCTTTGTTCATTCTTTCTCACTGACAAGCAGCCATCTTCTGTTTGTGAAAACCGCGTTCAAAAAGGTGGATTACTCGACGATTGAAGCCGCGAAGAGTCTGGGGGGCTCCAACCTGAATGCATTCGTCAATGTCGCTTTGCCAATTGTGAAACCTTCACTTTTCACGGCGACTATACTTGTCGCGCTTGCTTCAATGAATTCTTTTGCCGCGCCTTCCATGATTGGTGGAAAAAACTTCTATATGATAAACAGCATGATCCAGAACCTGAACTCCATCAATAGAAGGGATTTGGCGGCGCTTCTCTCTTTGATCCTGGCGGTTACATGCATTGTGTTACTGACGGTATTCCGGAGCATAGAGCAGAAAGGTAGTTATATTTCGGTGTCAAAGGTGCCGACGAAACTGAAAAAAATCAAAATCAAAAACCCTATCGTGAATATAATAATCCATGCTCTGGCCTATGTGATATTTTTGATTTATGTGATGCCAATAATAATGATTTTCTTGTTTTCGTTTAATAATATAGCGAACATTACCCAAGGAGAGCTTTCTTTTAGGCTCACCCTGGAGAACTACGCAAGGGTGTTTTCAAGGTCTGTGGTTATCAAGCCTTTTATCAACAGCATGAGGCTCAGCATCATTGCCGTGGGAATTCAATTGATGATCTGCGTTTCTTCCTCCCTGGCCATTCATAAATTTAAAAACAAAGCTACCACGATTCTTGAATATGCATTGCTTATACCATGGATTCTCCCTGCGACATTGCTGATCGTCGGCCTGATCTCATTGTATTCGCTTCCTTCCCCGTTGGTATTCGGTCAGACGCTATTGGGTGGTTTCTGGCTTTTGCCCATAGCGTATGCGGTTGGAAAAATTCCTTCTGGAATGAGACTGACAAGAGCTTCGCTGTATCAAATCAATCATTCGCAAGAAGAGGCCTCTCGAAGCCTAGGGGCGTCTTCCTTCTACACGTTCAGAAAGATCCTCATACCGGTCATTACGCCGACCATCATTTCGATTGGAGCGATCTCATTCAACGGTCTGCTTTCTGAGTACACGATTTCTGCTTTGCTGTACAACGTTAACAACGTCCCCTTGGGAATCGTGCTCAGGACACCGGAAATGGTTCCTGATCCATATGCGGAAGCCAGCCACCTGGTATTTTTGGTTATGTTGATCAGCATATCGACGATAACCTTGTTTGCAACAAAGAAAGCTAGAAACAAAATGTAATGTCCCACTAGCGAAATCAATCATTAAGGAAGAAAAGAATGAATAACGAATTTGGTTTTAACATTAACCTGAAAAATTCCCCAGATGAAATTCGAGCCCTCGGGGAAAAATATCTGTCTTCTGGGTTATTTTCAGCTATTGAAGTAACTTATTATGAGAATCTAGAAGAAATCGACACCTTTGAATACAATAAGGCGATCAAAGAAATTTGTGATCTATATCACCCCGTCGTATTTGTGCATATCATCGAGGTGATGCCGAGCGAGCAGAATACGGTTATCCGTTCGGCGATTCTATCGGAAATTGAGAATTGCCTGCGCTACACGAGATGGCTTGGCGGAGAACACATGGTTATTCATGCGGGGAGGCAATATGGCAATTTGCACGCTCCGATTGTCAGGCCCGACGGTTCGCGGGGGACATCTGAGGACTCTTATAAAGTCACATTCGCCCTGAGCGTCGACATGATGAAAAAAGCTTGCTTCCTTGGAAAGAAATATGGCGTTGCACTATATACAGAAAACCTGGCGGCCCCATCTTTCACCCAGACAAGCAGGATTTTGTTGGATTACATAGAAGCCGTCGGGTTTGATAATCTGAAGATTGTCTTTGATGTCGGGCATTGCCACCATACCGGCCATGATGTGGTTTCTGAAGTCAGGGAAGCGAGCCCTTTGCTTGCTCATCTCCACATACACGACAATGATGGCGTCAAAGACCTGCATCAGAGTCTTGGAGAAGGGAACCTCGACGTCAAGGAGTTCGTCCAAGTTCTTGAAGAAGTGAATTATTCTGGATTGCTCATGTTTGAGCTGTACAGATGCACGGTGGACAACTTGGCCAGGAACCGGCAGCTGCTCATCGACAATATGAAGGAAAAACCTGCAAGATGAACATAGTAGCCGATTTGCATTGCCATACGATTGCCTCTACACATGCCTACAACACATTACGGGATAATATCAATGCGGCGAAAAAGAAAGGTCTGATCGGACTGGCAATCACGGATCATGGAATTGCCTGCCCGGACGGGCCGCATCTCAGTTATTTTGAGAACCTGAATTCCTTGCCTGATTGGGTTGAAGGAATCAGATTGCTCAAGGGTGTAGAAGCCAATATCATTGATTTTGATGGTAATCTGGACATGCCGGATGAATTGATGAAAAACTTGGATATCGTTGTCGCCAGTTTTCATACGACTTGCATCAGCCCGAGGGAAAGTATCGATCATACAAGGGCGTATCTTGGTGTGGCTGAGAATCCTCACGTTGACATTATCGGTCATTCCGGTACGCCGGAGTTCAGTTTTGATTACCAAAAGGTAATTCCAGTTTTCAAGAGGCGCAATAAAATCGTCGAGATCAATGCCCATACTTTTGTGTGTAGAAAGCGTTCGATCCCCAATTGCGAGGAAATACTCCGTATTTGCAAAAGGAATGATGTCCGCATTGTGGTTAATTCTGATGCGCACTCGGAGTTTGAAGTCGGAACATGGGATTTGGCTTTGGAAAAAATCAGGCATATTGATTTTCCAGAGGAATTGATCATCAATTCGACCGAAGATCGTTTTTTCGCCTATCTGCGAGAAATCGGACGAGACAGTGACGAAAAGGCTATCCGATAGGGACTATAGCGGCGTCATCCCTCCTTGGGGCTGACGCCATTTCTTCGCACACTGCTCCTTACCTGAAGTTCTGGTTCCAAAAGGATGGTCTCGCTGATCGTTCTCTCCTGATTTATTTTCTCCAACAGGGCTTTCGTGCCTTCTCTGCCAAGTTCATAAGGGTGGACATCTACCGTTGTCAGCGCAGGACTCGAAAACTGGGATGAATAGACAAAGTCATGGGAAACGATTGAAATGTCGTCGGGAATTCTCAGACCGCTTTCGTTGATTGCGTTTACAACTCCAAGGGCGACAGGATCATTCGCTATAAAAATCGCGCTAGGTAGTTTGGTTCCCTCTTTTAGCCAGTCCTTCATTAAGTTATAACCTTGTTCGACTCTGTCAGAACCATGTTCGCATTCCCTCAGCCATTCTTTGTTGTAGAAACGATGGGCTTTCATGTAGTCGATATAGACTTGTTTCCTGCTTTCGGTGGTACCCGCGGCTTCTATTACCCCGATATACCCGATTTCCGTGTGTCCATTTTCAAGAAGGTATTCCAATCCCATGGTAACGGATTTCTTGTTGCTAAAAGAAATCTGGTCGACCTTTTCATGAAAGTAGGAAACGATTCCTATGCAAACCGCGGGAACACTGCCAATGTCGCCTATAATCATCGCAAAATCCTGATAACTCAGGTTTCCTACGATAATATAGCCGCAATAATCTTTCTTCGCTTCTTTGAACTGTGAAATAGGAATGAACGTCACACTGATTTTTTTGTTGATGCAGTACTCTTCAATTCCGGAACGGATCGCATAGTAGTAGGAACTGTCTATTTGATTTCTAAAAGCGATGTGCCTGTGAATCACCGCAATTGCCGTGGCATGGGTCTGGGGTTTCTTATACAGGGTAGGGAGGCCTAACAGGTCTACCGCCTGTTGTATTTTGATCCGCGCTTCAGGAGATACGGATATCCCTGGGTCGTTTCTCAATACCCTGGATACTGTTGCTGATGATAGATTGCATTTTTTTGCGATTTCTTTAATTGTTGACATCTCTACGATCCTGTTAAGATTATACCAGATTTTATTTCTTTTTACCAACAATTTACTAAATAGTCGAGACTGGTGCCGGTTACGGTCAGTCGTGCCGGAAGGTTTGTGCGAAAAGGAAAAGCCGACCCCCAATGTCATTCGAGGTACTGGATAAAGTTCCGGCTCCATGCCCGCCATGGTATCGTGACCATGGCCTCGTTCGGAATCGCCTATGGCTTTACGCTTGCCTGTGGATTTCTGAATGTAGGGAAAAGCTCTTGTTTCCCCCGTCCGTCTTCAGCTTCGTTTTGAAATTCTGGAAAAGAATGCTATCACCGTGGAATGGGGGATTGTCCATGAAAAGAAGGGAAATGGCTGTAGCCTTCGTCTGCGTGATGGTGAGTCTCCTGCTCTGCTCATGTGTTAGTGGCAAAGATATCGTGGCGATTGATCATGAGCCTGTTGGCACCAACGAGGTTTCCGCCGTCCCTGAATCGGCTGGTGAGTATAGGATTGTCGATAGCCATCTGCATTGTCTTGATTTCCTGCAACGGGCCGATGGTTTCGGGCCGTTGGTTGAGAAGATGGATGAAGCGGGCGTATCGGAGGCGGTTCTGTTTGGAATGGCGATGTCCAAGCGATGGGATGAGCATGCGCCGAACAAGCCTGCTTGCTATCTCGGCAACGATTCCCGCGCCTACTATTTTTCAGAGACCGACTATATCATGCTGGAACAGTATGAGAAGGAGAGCGATGCGGTACAGGCGCGGTTCTTCCCGTTCGTATGCGGGATGAACCCAAACGACAGGAACGCGGTGGAATATATCAGTCAGCTTCTTGATCTGTATCCGGGTGAGATTTATGGAATCGGCGAGCTGATGAGTCGGCGCGACGACCTGACCGCGCTCACGTATGGAGAGCCCACTCGGACGGACCACCCCGCATTTCTCGCGATCTATGACCTGGCGGCGGAGAAAGGGCTTCCCGTACTGATCCATCACAATATCGCGGGGGCGTATATGGACGACCCGATCTACCTTGAAGAACTGGAACGCGCGCTCGAACACAACCGGAAGACGAATATCATCTGGGCTCATGTGGGGATTTCAAGAAGAGTCGAGATTTCAAACCTCGTTGAGATCGCGGATGGGCTTCTCGAGAAGCATCCGAACCTCCATATGGATCTTTCTTGGGTTGTATATGATGACTACATCAACAAGAACGGTGGAAGCTTGAAGGAATGGGCCGCACTGCTGGAAAAGCATCAGGATCGTATCATGATAGGTTCTGACAAGGTAGGCAATTGGGGGACCTGTCCAGGCGAAATTACCAAGTGCTATCCCCTGTTGGACTTGTCGAGCGACGCCGCCGCAAGGAAGGTCTCCCACGAAAATATACTGAAGCTTGTGCGGCGCTGATGGAGAGTTGTTCGTTTCCATGTCCGTTTGTTCATCGGCATGGACGGTTTATACGGTGCATGGCATACTATGGCCAAAGGTGTGCCGAGGGTTTCCTGTTTGCCAAAAAGATAGTATCTTTATAGCGGCATGTCGTATAGGGGAATGCCGTAGAGTGCGCGAATACAGGTGCGTGAGGTGGCTGTTGCGCTCCAGCTAGTCGAACCGTGCCATCATATGTGTCAGGATATCGCAAGCCGCCCTTCCAGATGGGTGGCTTGTATCCGTTTATGAGGGGCTGTCGATTGGTCGGGAGGCGTATCGCCTGTATCGTCGCATGTCGTGGTTGGATGGTTGGAGGAGAGGATTATGCAGTTCTTTGCTAGTACTGAATGGGAATATCTGTTGAGAATCGTACTTGCCGCGGTCTGTGGCGGTCTGGTCGGCTGTGAACGTGAGAAACGGTTCAAAAGCGCGGGCGTCAGGACCCATATGCTGGTCGCCATGTCTTCCGCACTGATGATGATCGTCTCCAAGTATGGCTTCTTCGATGTAATCGGATACGACGGCATCTCGCTGGACGCCTCCCGTATCGCCGCCGGAGTAGTCACCGCCATAGGCTTTCTTGGCGCGGGCGTCATATTCGTCCGCAAGGAGAATACCATCGGGGTGACGACGGCCGCGGGGCTGTGGGGTACTGTAGGCCTCGGCATAGCCCTTGGCGCCGGCATGTATGTCACGGGAATCTTTTTCACTCTGTTGATGATCCTGTTCCAGATTCTACTGCACAACAAGCATCTGCGTCTCGGCACCCAGTTGATAGGCACCGTGACCATTCCCTTGAATGATTCCGATCGGTCCGCGGAGGCGATCGGCACGTCGTTGAAACAGGGCGGGCTATCGGTACGGAACCTTCAGGTGAACCGTAGTGCGGACGGCCAGCTGATACTGACGGCGAGCATCATCTTCCGCAAGAGGATTCCCATTTCACAGGCAATCGCCCGGTTGGAGGAAATCGGGACTGTCGTTTCCGTAGAGAGCTTCACAATCAATTGATTTGGTTGGTTATCGTCTGCCAGTGCGCCAACGAGCCGTTTTATTGCTGGGTCGCCTAGTTCGTCAGGAAATCCAGAATGTTCCAGCCCTCCGAGGTCTGCGCCTTGTACAGTTCGGTATAGCCGCAGCGTGAGCAACTGACCGTGATGAACCGTTTGTTCTGCACATCGAAGATTTTTGCGAAATTCCCGCCGGTCGCCTGGAACTGGTCATGCTCAAAGCTGGTACAGCCACATTTCGGACAGACATATCGCTGGCGGTCATTATCATCATATGACATTTTTATTTCCTTCCTTTCTGGGAGTGCGAGTATATCGCATCATTGCCCATTCCATCACATAGCGTACTGAAAAACTCACCGTACCGCAACAAATATTTTAGGGCTGGCAGGGGAGGTTGGATGGCTTGGAGGCTGGGCTGTGGTAGCGAGGTGCATAGGGGGGCTTTGGAATGAATACTGAACAAGCCCAGAGTGGTCACCGAGCGCTCACCAAGCACCCCCAAAGCAATCTCCATGTCTAGAGCGAACACCGGTTGAGCCTAGGGCGAACACCAATCAAACCCAGAGCAAACCTAAAACCCCGCCTTTTATATCACATCGAATTCGCTGCCGCCGATGAATTCTCTGAGCAGGGAATCTCTGGGAACGGCTGATTCTGAAATCGGATACACATTCTCAAGGAAGGCAAGAAGCCGTCTGGCAAGAGGGTAGGCTTTGTGCGCCGAGGGCTTGACCGTTTTGAGCAATGGTTGCGCGAAGGGGGCGAGCACGCCCAGTTCGTAGTCCAGCGCGGAATTGAGCATGACATCGGCGTTGTTCTGATAGGGGAAGATATGGAGGTTTTCACCGCGTTGTACCGACGGCCACATGGCGAGGGTGGTTTCCGCTTCGACGCCCCTGGTCCTGTTGTCCCTGACGATTCGCCGAAGGATTCGGTTGTCGGTAGTGCTAATCCTGTTGTGGTCGTCGAGGTTCAGTTGTGTCAGCGCCGAGATATAGATGCGGAACGTAGTCTCTTGGTCTATCTGCGGAACGAGCGCCGGGTTGAGCCCGTGGATACCTTCTATGACTAGGATTGAATGACGGTCCAGCCGTATCGGATTGTCCGTGTAGTAGCGTTTGTTCTGCTTGAAGTCGAAATGGGGCAAGTCTACCGCAAGACCATCGTACAAGTCGTGGAGATCTCTCTGGAACTGGGCCGTGTCGAGGGCTTCCAGCCTTTCATAGTCTTTTTCTCCGTTTTCATCGACTGGCACGAATTCCCGTGTCAGATAATAGTCGTCCAATGAAATCTTGATCGGGCGAATCCCCACGACCTGTAGCTGGATGCAGAGCTTCTGGGCGAACGTCGTCTTGCCGGAAGATGAAGGCCCCGCGATGAATACGACGCGGATGTTGCTGTCGCCAGTGATCCTGTCGGCGATCTGGGTAATTTTTTTCGCTTGGAGGGATTCCGCCATCCGTATGAACGACTGGATTTGTCCCGCCGCGCATATCTTGTTCAATTTTCCAAGCGACTCGACATCGAGGATCCGTCCCCATTCCTTGTATTCCTTGAACACTGAGAACAGCAACGGATTGTCCTTCCATGTGTCAAGCTGGGTGAAATCGAAGGAACGGGGATATCGCAGCAGCATACCCCTGTCCCCATACGGTTTGAGTTCCCATACCGTCAGCACCGAGGTTGTGTGTACCAGAGGCTCATAGGTCACATCCCAATAACCATTGAGCTGGTAGAGGCTGATCGTCGGTTCGTTCTGATAGGAAAGCAACGCTTCCGTCTCCTCGAACTTGCGGTGATGAAAATATTCCATCGCCTGTCCGTACGGAATGTTCACACGTTCGATGGGAAGATTGCCGTGCGCGAGTTCCCTCATCACCTTGGCGATCTGCTCGATGTCCTCGGAGGACAGAAGATATTGGTCGTTGAACGAATAGTAGTAGCCATCTCCCAGGGAATGACCGATTACCAGCCGTCTGTCCGGATACAGGCCGGCGACTGCGCAACCGAGCAGGTAACATATGCTATGCCGGTACATCCGTTTGCCGAGATCGGAGAATATGCGGACTGGTTCCAACGTACAGTCCGATTCCAACCGTGCGGAAGTCGGTTGCAGGTCATTGTTGACCATGGCCCCGATTACGGGATTATCCTGATAGGAAGGAACGATGGACGAATCCACGCAGCCTAACGCCACCAACGCCTGTTCGACAGTGACGCCGAACTCCAGCTCGAACTGATTTTTCCCATATGTAACCGTAACAGTCTGTTTCATCTGCTTTTTCTCCATCCGTTTCTATCAATATACGGTTCGTGTTCCAGGCATTCAAGACAATTCGGACGCAACGTCTTCATTGACAGTTCATTCCTCTATGAGTAGAGTGGATAGCATGAGCCACACAAGCGACGAACATACATTGCAGCTTCTCCCTCCGGGGCATTGCCTGGTGGTGGATCTTGCGACTGAACGTCGGGAAGTCCAGGAGATCTCCCCTGATGTTCTGCGGTCATATCCGGGAGGCAGGGGACTCGCCCTGCGGCTGTGGGAAGACTATGCGGACGAGACGGTGAACGATCCTTCCTGTTATGAAGCTGGCAATCCGATTGTGATCGCATGCGGACTGCTGACGAACACCTCGACGCCTTGCGGCGACCTGTTCTGCATCGCGACCCGTTCCCCCGCGACCGGACGCATGACTGTCGGACGCAGTTCATCGAGTTTCGGACCTGCGTTGAAGGCCGCGGGATATGATGCGCTTGTGGTTCGTGGACGTTCCCGGAGACCGGTGGTCATGGTGGTGGAGTCTGAAGGCATGTCCGTGCTGAATTCCGAACGGTTCATCGGTTTTTCGACATCACGTATCTCTGAGTTGATGACCCGCGACCAATACGACTGCGTGCTGTCCATCGGGCCGGCGGGAGAGCAGAAGGTTCCGTACGCTTCCGTCGTCTGCGATGGCAAAAGCATCGGCAGGGGGGGGATCGGCGCGGTGTTCGGTTTCAAGAACGTCAAGGCCGTAGTAGTTAACGGCAACCCCTCCGAGCATCTGTCCACACCGACCATAGCTACTTCAAAATTGCAAAAGACCTTGTTCGGGGTCTGCGAGACAAGCCCGTTCGCAAAGCGGCTCCGCAGTGAAGGTTCCGCTACCTTGGTGGCGGATGCGAACGAGGGCGGGTGGCTTCCGTTAGTCAATTATACGTTGCGTACCGATCCCCGGACTTTTTATCTGGGAGGAAGCGAACAACGGCGTCGATATGGCGATTGTTTCAATTCTTGCTCCAGTTGTCCCATTTCATGCTATCATGCGATTACCGATACCACGGGTAAGATACAGACCTTGTTGCCTCAGTATGAAGCGGTGGCCATGCTTGGCGCTAACCTCAATATCTTTGATCCTGACAAAGTGCAACGATTGCTCCAGACCTGTATCGAAGACGGTGTCGATCCCGTTTCAATGGGTAACATACTCGGTTGGGCGATCATGGCGCGTCGCCATGGGGTGTTGCCGATGCTTCCCGATATCGAGCATGGCGGGGTGGATGCCTTGGTCAAGGTAATCGACGCCGCGGCCTATCGCAAAGGCGCCGGGGAGACGCTGGGTCTTGGCTTGGAGGCATTGGTCGAGAATTTCGGGGGAGGGGAATGGGCCTATATGTCAGGAGGCCTGGAGATAGGGCCTTATGATATCCGGGGGGCGTTCGGTCAAGGCCTGTATGAAGCTACTGGTTCTGAGTTTCCGTTTTTACCCGAAGTCGTCCTGCCACGGCTTCGCGATGTACAACCGAAGACGCTGGCGCGATGGGCCGTATTCAATGAGGACCTCTGCCATGCGTTGGAAAGTATCGGAATTTGTCCGATGCTCGCGGTTTCTGCCTTGTATGAAGGGTATGCGGGAAACCGGTTGTTGCGTAGTCCATTCTTGGCTCGTTTGCTGATGAGGCATTCTCGCCGTCCTTGGAAGCTTGCCGCTCCAAAAATATTCGTGTCGCTTGTCAGTTCCATGTTCGGAGGAAAGCTTTCTGCGTCGGAATTGTTAGAAATGGGACGTGGGGCATGGCGTTTGCAGATGGACCTTGACGCGAAGCTGGGCAAGGAGCGGTTCGGCGGGGGGGCTTTGCCCGACTATTTCCAAATCAATCCCGAAAGCAACTATCCGAAGGACGAAGTTCTTCCCTTGCGTCGCTTGCTGGAGGCGTACTGGATGTTGCGTAGGTGAGGATTCCAAAGACGGAAGTCTCTGTCCGCCGAATGTCATAATGTTGTTGGAATGGCGGCTTTCCTTTCAAGGTCGGGATTTGGTTGTCACATGGCGGGCCAACGTAAAATACCTGAGCAAAACTTTCTGGAGCGGAGTCTTGGAAGTTCTCTGGCGCCAATAATCACCAATACGCCTGAAGTCCGGCAATCGGTCTGTTTTCATCGAGAGAGCGGATGGAAATGCCGTCCGTATCCACGATTGCGAAAGTGGCGCCTTCCCGTCCCCGGGGATAGGTTGTGGAACCGGGGTTGAGGTGCCAGGGCCGCCCTGGTTCATGGTGTACCACCGGACGATGGGTATGCCCGCAGATGAATATGTCCTGTTCCTTGAGCTGGACCGGTAATCCTACGGGAGACGGGAACCTGTCTCCGTGTGTTACCAAAATCGCCCTCTCTCCGAATGTTTCGGTTCTGTAGATGGGAGGGACGGGCAGGCCTGCTTCCTGAAAGTCCCATGGGCTTTCGCAGTTTCCTCGGACCATCAGTATCGGTACGGGAGAGTACCAGATTCCTTTGACGATAGCGGTTGAGCAGGCCGGGCACGTGTCTCCGGCGAGAATCAGCATGTCAGCGCATAGTTCTTCCGCATACCTCAGCAATTTGTCCATGGCTTCGTGTGAGCCGTGGATGTCCGACGCTACAAGGATCGTCTGCAATTCTGTTGTTCCCTCTGAAGGCATGGTAGTTACTTCCCGTTGGTCAGCCATTATCCATCACTATAGCATACGGTGTAGAAATGTGACATGCGCAATTTCACAATGCACGCATTTTGTGCGATGAATACAAGTTCTTTGCTTGTCAGCTATTCATTATACTGCTATTATGATATAGGACTTATATAGAATACACAATATGGACCAATAAAAAAAGGTGGGGTTTCGCCATGGATACAAGAACAATAACTTGCTCGGATGGACATGTCCTCGTATATCGTGTATGGATTCCTCAAAAAAAGGAAATTCGCGCTGTACTACACATCTTTCATGGTATGGCAGAACATGCTTCCAGATATGATCGTTTCGCTACGTTCCTGAATACGCATGGTATCGCGGTCTATGCGCAGGATCATCGTGGTCATGGTGATACCGCCTTGGACGGTGAGCTGGGGTGGTTTTCGGATGAAGGCGGCTGGATGCGTGTGGCGGAGGATGCCTATGAGCTGTCCAACCTCATTGCGACGGAGAATCCTGGTCTGCAATTGTTTCTCATGGGGCATAGCATGGGCTCTTTTCTTGCCCGTACCGTCATGGTTCTCCATCCCGACTTGTATAGCGGTGTCATCATCATGGGGACCGGGGCCGCAAAAGGAATGGTCGGCAAGGTCGGCATGTGGCTGGCGAGACGGCATGCAAAGAAGAACGGTTCCCGTACTCCGGACAAGGCCATCGACAAGCTGAGCTTTGGGTCGTTCAATAAAAAATTCAACCCGACGAAGACTCCCTTCGACTGGTTGTCCAGGGACGAAGCCGAGGTTCAGAAATACATTGACGATGAGTTGTGCGGGTTCGTGTGTTCTTCTCAGTTCTTCGTAGATCTTTTGACGGGCGTCGAGTTCGCGAACAACAAGGTGAACGCTGAAAAGTTGCCGAAGGATCTGCCGTTGTTGGTCATCAGCGGAGACATGGATCCCGTCGGAGACTACGGTAAGGGCGTACGCAAGGTCTATGCCCTGTATCGTGATGCCGGCATCGCGGATGTAACGCTGAAGCTGATTCCCGGAGGGCGGCATGAACTACTCAACGAAACGAATCGCGACGAAATCCAACAAGAGCTCTATCTTTGGATCAACCGCCGCATAGAGGACTGACGATGGGAACCGAGAGCGATCCATTCATGCATTCTCCGGATGTTGCCGAACCGGAGAAGAAAGGCGTGTCCCGCGTGCTGGCGGTCATTAGGAAGAAGTTGCTTCTCATGGTTGATTTTACTTCAATCGTGTTCAGGAATGTACTGAGGGACCGTGTCACTATCATGGCCTCCGGTTTGGTCTATACTACGCTGATGGCGCTTGTCCCCTGCATTACGTTTGTATTCGTGTTCCTTGGCGCTTTCGGAGTGTTGCAGTCGGTCGTGAACGTACTGACGCAGTTTTTCATTGAGATTTTCGGTGCGGATGCGGGACGTGAGCTGGTGCGTATGATCGAGACCTATACCGGAAACGCCACGAGCCTTGGCGTCATCGGCATCATCTCGTTCATTATCACGGCCCTGTTGCTGATCAACAAGGTCTGGTCCATCATCAACCAGATATACCATACCTCTCTCAACAGAAATCCGATAAAGCGTTTCGCCGGTTTCCTGACGTTCTTGATCGTCGGCACGCTGATACTTGCAGCCTATTTCTCGATTCAGTCGATGCTGAGCAACTGGTTCACACGGTTGATGGGGCTGCCCGCGATCAGCGGGTGGATGAAAGTCGTGCGGACGGTCGCTCCCTGGCTGATCATCTGGGTAGGATTTTTCCTGCTGGCCTTCGCCATTCCGAACGCGAAGGTCCGGGTGTCCAGCGCGGTGCTTGGTTCTTTCCTCGGCATGGTGGCTGTGGGTGTCCTCAATGTCTTCTATACTCGGTTGACGACGAAGGCCGTCGCGTATTCGGTGATCTACGGTTCATTCGCCGCGATTTTTCTGTTCCTGCTGTATGTCTATGTATTGTGGATGATCGCCCTCACCGTGGTCGAGATCGCATATGTGCACCAGTACCGGCCGGACAGACAGCAGTTGCGGGGACTGCCGCAGTCTCCCGCGCGTCAGTTGACGGAAGGCGTCAATATCATGATGCTGATCGGCAGCAACTACAAGAACGGCCGTGGCGTCACTACCACGCGGGAGTTGACGCAGCGTCTGATGATTCCCGACCGGAGATTGTATGGGTATCTGGACTTGCTGACGGAGCTCCACTACATCATTCCCACGAACAACGGCAAGACATCCTTCATGCCATCGCGACCTCTTGAAGACCTGAAGGTGCGGGAGTTGGTCGAATCGCTCTATGGATTCGATGGGATGACGGAAGGAGAGCAGGACACTCCGGGCGAGGCTGTCGCCGCACAAATACAAGGGCATGGCATCGAGTCCCTGGGGACGCTGACGATCGAGAATCTGCTGGAGCGGGTGTAAGCGGCGGGGGGAGAATGGATGTGCCTTGTGTCCGCTCCGCCTATTACCCCAAGAAATTCAGAAGTATCATCGAGTAGACGCCAATTGATATCCTGGAAAGTTGGTTTCTGCGGATAATATGCGGACAGCCCCCAATTGGGGCTGTCTGTCTAGATATATGGCGAAGGTTATCAGCCGAGAGCCACGTCGAGAATCATCATGATGGCAAAACCGACCATGCATCCGAATGTCGCGAAATGGGTGCCTGCATGGTCGTTGCCTTGTGCGCCATGCTGCGCTTCGGGGATCAATTCCTCTACAACGACGTAGATCATGGCACCTGCGGCGAAAGCGAGGGCATAGGGGAGTATCGGCTTGGCCGCGACTACGAGCAATGCTCCCAGTACGCCCGCTACCGGTTCAACAAAACCTGACGCCTGCCCATAGAAGAAGCATTTCCCCCGGCTCAGGCCCTCTCTGCGCAACGGAATCGAGACCGCCGCCCCTTCCGGAAAGTTCTGTATGCCGATACCGATCGCTACCGCCACCGCCGCAAGCAATTCCGCATTTCCGCCGCCCATCGCCAGCGCACCGAAAGCCACTCCCACCGCCATGCCTTCGGGTATGTTGTGCAGGGTGATGGAGAGCACCAGCAGGATGCTTCTCCGCAGGTGTGTCGGAAGGCCTTCGACTTCCCCTTCCGGTGCGCCGAAATGCATGTGGGGCATCAGACGGTCGGCTAGCCAGAGGAACGCTCCTCCCGCGAGGAACCCTATCGCCGCGACGAGCCATGCGGGAAGGACGCTGGATTCCGCCATTTCAATGGCCGGTGCGAGCAAGGACCAGAAACTGGCCGCGATCATGACGCCGGCCGCGAAGCCGAGCATGACGTTCAATACCCGCTGGTTGATCTCCTTGAAGAAGAATACCAACGCGGCTCCCAACGCGGTGAGCGCCCATGTGCCGAGCGTGGCCAGGAATGCCATGAACACAGGATTTTGCAACAGTTCTTTCATATTGTAAAACATACGCTTGTGGTAAAGAAATGTAAAGCTGATAAATGTTCAGTAGCAGGTATATCGTTCATGGTACGATGAAACGCCGGACGGTCTCCTATGGTTCGCTGCTGATATTTTTCCGCATTGGTAATTTACGTTCTTCGGGATATGTGCTATACTCACTATCGCGTTTCTGGTTGTTATGCATGTAATTATGTGCTATGCAAGAAGATATGCAAGGGCCTATAGCTCAGTTGGTTAGAGCATCGGACTCATAATCCGTGGGTCGAAGGTTCAAGTCCTTCTGGGCCCATCATTAGTTACGATTTTAATACAATCGTACATATCCTAAAACCTGCAAATCCTATTGGAAATGCAGGTTTTTGCTTATTTTAGGGTTCAATACAGAATTGGGGGGATAGGTAGCCTATTCGGAGCCTGTAGCTCTCAAACATCACCTTCAGGAAGAAGTATGGGTTTAAAGGCTCTATGCAGAAATCCGGGGGGGGGGAGGGGAAGACAAAAAGTCAATAGTCCTAAGTTTTGATAGAAAAAGGGAACGGAATCCAATTAAAGTGTAGTTGGCAAACAATGGCTGAGGATGTCGCGCATGAAGCGTACCTTGCATCTCTGCCAGCCAGCTCCCAGGAATGCTGTGCTGACAGCCTTCCGCAGCCCCTTGTGCGCGTCACCGGCCACCAGCCATACTTTCCTCACGCCACGATCTTTCAACCCTTCAAACAGCCCCGGATATGTCCTCCCGCTTTCCTCGGCCATCGGCTCCACCACCAGGATATGGACAAGTCCCTGCATGCCGACGGCTTCTACTGCCAATACAGCCGTACCGACCACCCGGTCGAACTCCCGTGCCTTCTCATACAGGGCGTCCGCCCACAGCACCGGATATTCCTCTTCCAATGCGGAAATGGCAGGGACGAACCACAGCGTCTCAGTCTTCATCGACCGCTGGCTAAACGGCTGACAACTCGCCGCGCGCTCCATTTCCTATGGAAGCACCATTGTGCTCCCTGTTCCATCGGAACTCAATTTCCCTCCAGAAACAATTTTCATCATGCTTGAGAAAATAGGACTGCAATTTTCACACCATGATGTCTCCATCCTTGGATATGCGGTTGAAAAGGAGAAGGGAGAGAACGGTGAATACGGTCACAATCGAGGCAAGCGCACAGGCTCGTCCGTCGGTTCCATTGGATACTGCCTTGTACACAGCCACATTAAGTGTCTGCGTTCTGAACGAATACAGGAGAAGCGAAGATGACAGCTCTGTAATCAGGGTCACCCAACTCATGACCGCTCCGGCGAAAATTCCATTGAACATCATCGGAATCGTAATCGTGCAAAGGGTTTTAAGCTTCCCGGCCCCCAAAGATTCCGCCGCCTCGTCGATTGACAGAGGAATTTGGGACAAAATCGCAACGGAAGAACGTATTGTATACGGAATACGTCTGACGCACATGGCGACTATCATAATGGTGGTGGTTCCGACAAGCGGAATGACAGGGTTGTTGAAAGCAAGAATCATCGCAATCCCTACAACGGCGCCGGGAATGACATAGGGAACCATTGAAAGTGTGTCGATGACCGCATTCAGGACGTTTTTCCTTCTTACGGTCAGATATGCGATAAGAATGGCAAGAACGATGATCAGGATCAACGACGAACCGCAGATTCTTACTGTATTCCAAATGGTCGCACCCATTTTGTTGAAGACATAGCGATAACTGTCCAACGAGAATCCCGGATGGAAAACCTCCCCGCCTGGATTTGTTTTCCGGAAAGAAAGGTAAACCAGATAAATCTGTGGAAGCAAGGCAAGCAGGACCAAGCCATAGCCATAAAGATGAATGAGAAAATTGGCCAACGGCTTCGCTTTTTTCCGCTCGACATGGTGCATGGCGTTCATCGAGAAACTGTTCCTGTTGTTGATGTACCTTTGTATGAGAAAGAAAACCAGAGTGATGAAAATGGCGAGCACGGCGATTGCCGATGCAAAGTTGTGGTTCGTTCCGACTTCGCCTACATATTCATTATAGATAATCACCGGAAAAGTTGTGAATCCTTCACCTATCATCAAGGGTGTTCCGAAATCCGCAATGGCCCGCATGAAAACCATCAGCGTAGCCGCGAGAATGGAAGGAAGACACAGGGGGATGACGACCGTGAAGAAGCGTTTTACCCCCGTTACGCCCATGTTGGACGAAGCCTCGAGAAGAGAGTTGTCGATGTTTTTCATCGCACCCGAAACATACAGGAATACCAATGGAAACAGCTTGAGGGAAAGGACAAGCAATATTCCGTTGAATCCGTAAATATTCGGTATGGTGATTCCCGACACTGCCTTGATGAACTTCGTGATCACCCCGGCCCTTCCCAGGAGTTTGACCCAGGCATAAGCCCCGATGAACGGAGCCGACATGGAGGAAAGTATGATTAGCATCTGAAGGAGTTTGCGCCCCTTCATCTGATACATATTGTACAAGTAGGCAAGGGGAACCCCAAGAACCAGGGAAACGGCGCAGGCGCAGACGGCAACCTTGAAGCTGTTCAGGAGTGTTCTTGAATAGAAGGGCTGACCAAAGAATTTTATGAAATATCTGAGCGTCAGATGTCCGTCATTCTCATCCGTGACGGACTGTGTAAAAATCTTCAGCAGAGGATAGACCATGAACAGCAGGTATAACCCAAGTAGGACAAGGCTGGCGACAATCCAGAAATCAAGCTTCTTTTTCTTCATTTCTTCCTCACTTTACCAGTGACTTCTCGTCGTCAGAAGTGAATACGTTTATTTTTTCGGCATTGACTGTCATTTTGATTTCGACCCCGTTCTCGATGATGTCATCGATCTGGGATTCCTGGATGATCTCTACTCTGTTGCCGTCTTCGAGTTCGACCATGTAGTGGGTGTTCAGACCCAGGAAAGTGCTGTATACCACCTTTCCGGCAAGACAATTGGAATGGTCGACGGTCGCAGAATTCTCTATCACGAGCTCTTCGGGTCTGATCGATACCACTACGCTCTGCCCGTCTTGGACTTCGTCGATAAGGTTGGGCATGCTTACGGTGTAACCGTTGTCAAACACGATCGCCCGCACAGTCTTGTCCTTCTTAATCTTTGCATCAAAAAATGTCGTCCGACCGATGAAAGTTGCGACGAACTTGTTTGCGGGTCTCTGGTACAGGGCCTTGGGGGTTCCAATCTGCTGGATGACGCCGAGATTCATCACCGCGATTCTGTCCGAAACAGCCATTGCCTCTTCCTGGTCATGGGTAACATACACAGTGGTGATTCTCAAACGGTTCTGAATCTCCTTGATGACGCTCCTCATTTCTACTCTCAGCTTTGCGTCAAGGTTGGAAAGAGGTTCGTCCATCAACAGTACTTCTGGTTCGATGGCAAGCGCTCTGGCAAGGGCCACGCGCTGCTGTTGGCCGCCGGAGAGTTTTTCCGGAAGGCGGTCGGCATATTCATTAATCTTCATCAAGGCCATGAATTCTTCGGTTTTTTGCTTTATCTGGTCTGGAGGAAGCTTCCGGTTCTTCAGACCGAATGCAACATTTTTTCTGACGGTCAGGTGCGGAAAAATGGCATAGTTTTGGAAAACCATCCCGATATTTCTTTTTGCCGGATCCAAATCATTGATCAGGCGGTCGGAAAAGTAAAACTCGCCCCCTTCGATGGAGTTGAATCCCGCAATCATTCTGAGCAAAGTCGTTTTCCCGCAACCCGAAGGTCCAAGCAGAGTGAAAAACTCACCGGGCTGTATCTCCACAGACAAATCCGGAATGGCGACAAAGTCACCATATTTTTTAACTGCATGATTGATTCTGATTCTTACGTCCATTTGATTTTTGCCACTCCGCTTTTTTGAAAAAGTCTGTGCCCCTGGAACCCAGGGACACATTGATAAGTTTTATTCTTAAATGCTTGTGATTAGTTCTTGCCGTACTGAGCCCAATAAGTGTTCCACTTGTCGCAGATTTCAGCTTTGTTCTTCGCAAGAGCTTCGGTGTCCGCGACCTTCACGTTGATGGTGGCAAGGTCGACCATCGTCGGGCTTCCACCGGAGAACCTGGATGTCGATGCAGGCCTGGCGGCGGCGTCGAGGTAGGTCTGCTGTCCCGCGTCGGACTGGAGGAAATCGATGAAGAGTTTGGCATTTTCAAGGTTCTTGGCGCCCTTGATGACTGCGGAAGCGAAACCGACGCTGGTCGTGCCCTCTTCCCAGAAGACCATGTGTGCGGAATTGTCTCCGCCGTCGATGATTTTCACAACCTGCGGCTCATAGGAAAGGCCGACCACATACTCGCCTGCAAAGGTTGACTTGGCGGGGATTGAGGATGAGTTTACGACCACCAGACCGTTCTGCATCAGCTTTGCGATGTAATTCCAAGCCGCGTCGCTGTTCCAGCCGCCGAAGTCGGTAAGCAGGCACTGGAGGTTGTTCCAGGCGGAGGAAGAGGCCGTCGGATTGGCCGTGACGACTTTTCCGTACAACTTCGGGTCAAGAAGAGAATTCCAACCTGTGACTTTGAGACCGAGCTCGGATTCGAGTGCGTCATTTACGACGAGGCATGGAATCTGAATGTCGTGGAACGTGAGTTTTCCCGAGGTGTTCTTGTATCCATCGGCCATCTTGTTGTCATTGACGCTGACGTAGGTCTCGAAGAAGTCGCCGTACGCTCCCAGATCGGCATACTGAAGACCGCCGAACATGGCGTCGGCCTGCGGGTTGGAAGACTCAGCCTGGATTCGGGCTTTCATGTCCCCTGCTCCGCCATAGGTCGAGTAGACCTTGATGTCCGGATAGAGTTCGTTGAACTTTCCGATCGTGATATCATAGTGGGCATCCTTGACCGTAGTATAGAGAATAAGTTCTCCTGTGCCGCCTTTCTGAGTTTTCTCAGAAGCGCCTTGCGCGAAAATTACCGTGCCGGCAATCAATGCAATAAGGATGATGCATAGTGCTTTCTTCATGTTTTTCTCCTTTTTTTTTCTACACAATGTGTAGTTAAGCTCTTAATCAAATCACCAAATCTCCGATCAGAGCCGAAACTTCCGCCCTTGTCGGAATTCCGGCCCTGCCTCCGAGTTTTTCACATTTCAATCCTGCTGCGATGCCCGCGAAGACAATCGCCCGACCGACATCCATTCCCAACACATACGCACAAAGGAACGCTCCGTGATAAACATCTCCGCAGCCCGTGGTATCAACCACTTTCTTCGGGCGGTAAGGCTCGAACCGGCAGACTTTTCCGCCGATCACCGCCAAAGAGCCCTGCTCTCCCAAAGTGCAGACGACGATTTTTGGTCCCCAGGAAGCGATCTTCAGGAGCGCTTCATCATAAGAAAGCTCTCCGCTGACCTTCAATGGATACTTCCGGTTCATAATCAGAATATCGGACAGCGAAGCAAGCTCGCGGTTTTTCCGATTGTCTTCCTGCATGGAGCATCCATCCAGAGAAACAGTCACTCCGCAGGATTTTGCAATCGACGCCGCTTTGACGGCGTTCGCATAATTGGTTCCGTCAAGATGCAGTACTTTTGCCTCTTTGATCGCCGCTTCCGATTTGCTGTTCCATTCAATCGGCGGATTTTCGTCTTTTTGTGGAAACTTGGTTCTGGAGCCGTTCGCGGGATTCACCATCACAAACGATTCCAGACCATGGCAATCGGACCTTCTTGACATAAGCGCAGTGGAAACACCGTCCGCTTCGAAGAAACCGACGATTCGGTCGGATACTTCGTCATTTCCGATATTTCCGATGAAAGCGGCGCCGATGCCAAGGCGGGATGCAGCGACCAAGGCAGTGGCAACTGCCCCGCCGCCTTGAACGGAGGTGGAGACGATATGGGTGGAGTCATCTTCTTTCGGATAATTCTCCACTATGCAGAGCCTATCCAGGCAGCTGTGTCCCACGCCGACGATTTCGTACATTTCAAGCCTTGCCCGTGCTTCCGAAAAGGGTCATCTTCTTGATGCACATAGCCTTTGTCGCCTCAAGGCCGGGAGCCAGCACCGCCCGCGGGAAAAAACCTTTGCTCTCTTGATCCTTGTTTTCCAAAAAGTACTGTTTGGTGGCATCGGTGAAAGCGATCTGACACTCTGTGTTGACGTTTATCTTTGCCACGCCCAAAGAGATTGCCTTTCGGATTTGATCGTCCGGGATGCAGGAACCGCCGTGAAGAACCAGAGGAATGTCTCCGACCTGCTTCTTGATCTGCTCGAGAAGATCAAAGTGAAGACCTTCCCAATCCGCCGGGTATTTTCCGTGGATATTTCCGATTCCGGCAGCAAGAAAATCCACGCCCAACTCTGCAATCCTTCTGCACTGATTCGGATCGGCGCATTCACCTCTGGAAATATGCCCATCTTCCTCGCCGCCGATTCCGCCGACTTCGGCTTCCACACTGATTCCCTTGGCATGGGCAAGCCGGACGACTTCCTTGGTTTTCTCGATATTCTCTTCAATCGGATAGGATGAACCATCGAACATCACGGAAGTAAAACCATTTTCGATGGCTTCCAAAGCTTCGGTGTATTTGCCGTGGTCGACATGGGTTGCAACAGGAACCGTGATTTTCAGGAAATCCACAAAATCCTGGACCATATGGGCTATCGTGCGATATCCGCCCATATATTTTGCGGTCCCGCCCGAAACGCCGAGAATGATTGGGGATTTGACCTCTTGGGCCGCAAGAAGGAAAGCTCTGACGCTTTCCATGTTGTTTAAATTAAAATGTCCGACTGCATAGTGGCCCTTGGACGCATCAATCAACATTTCTTTTGCAGAAACAAGTTTCATTTGAGACTCCTTAAGAACACTGTACAACGAGTTTTCTCATCTGTAAACTAATTTTTTCATTTTTTTGTCCAATATTTTCAAAATTTTGCAACTTAAGAAATATTTTTTGCATTTTTTATGCAAATTTCTCTTTCCTTTTCATCGATTCCATTTTACAATCAGGACATGGCAAACCAAACACTTATTCACGACAGACGCAACCGAATTCTTGAATACATAACGAAAAACCCCAAGACGGACGTCGTACTGCTTTCAAGGGTCTTCAATGCTTCCGAAACGATGATCAGAAGAGATCTGATTGCGTTGGAAAAAGCGAAACTCATCATCAGAACCCATGGCGGCGCAATCTTGGTCGAGCAGAAAAGAGCGGTCTGGCAGACTTCCGCGCTCAATGACAGGCTGGAAAAAAACAAGGAGTTCAAGCAAAGAATAGCCGCTTTCACAGCCGGTCTTGTCAAAGACAACGAAAGTGTCATCATCGACGGAGGAAGCACAACACAGACTCTTGCCCCCTTAATCAAAGATCGGCAGAACATGCTCTTCGTCACAAATTCTCCCGATATTGCGGATATCCTTTTGGCAAACGAAACCAACAACATCATTCAAATCGGAGGGGAACTGAGACGCGATACGCACCAGACCCTCGGGCCGGACGCCGAGGAGCACCTTGGCAAGTACTATGTGGACAAATGTATCATCGGAGTCTCCGGAGTTGACCCTGACATTGGGTGCTATACGGCACTGCCGAGCGAAGCAAGCTTCAAAAAGAAAGCCATCGCCCACGCAAGGGAAAAAATCCTCATAATCGATCACATGAAATTCGGCCGCAAGGCATTCAGCCTTGCTTTCGGTTTAAACGAAATCGATATCCTTGTCACCGATTCCGAAACCCCAAAGGAAGTCGTCGAGAAGCTTCGAAACCGGAACATCACGGTCTTTGTGGCCTAAAACAAACCTTTCCCCTTTCTGCGATCGAGCGTCCATCGTCGGTCACGGAAGAAGCAGTCGGAAGAACGAAAAAAACAAAGCAAAAAGCTGGAGTTTAGTGTTTGAATAGCGAAACAAAGGGGGGCGATCATGCTGAGGGTTGCCGTATGCGACGATGGGCAGAGATTTTTTGGATGATATCGGTCGGCTCTTGGAGGAATACGGCGCCTGGCGGGGCGAGGAAATCGTTGCGACCCTGTTCGCAAAGCCTTTTGAACTGGCGGCCAGAGACGAAGGATACAGAATGAATGCCTTGCTGCGAAGGTCGAGGTGTCTTTGATACTCTAAAAACCAACAGAATGATCGTGTGGATTTCAGCATTTTAATCAAGATAAAAAGGGCTCAACGTGGAAAACTGTGGGATGCGGGAAACAGTGAGCAGGCAGTCAGAACGAAGGAATACGGGGGAATAGAAAGAAGGATGGGAAAGCTGGTAGATTTGGTTTGCTACAACACGAATCACCAGAAGAACCGCCTACGGCTACCAAGACCAGAAGTATTTCTTCCTCAAGATATGGGGCAGCTCCCGTCGCTATCCCAAATCAGCACCCCACAGAAAAACGAGTTGAGCCCTCGTATGCCCAGTAAAGGGTTCTGTTGGTTTTCCCCCAATTCTTCCTGTCCGCTTCTCATCCTATCGAAAAGTTCAATGTGTTTCTGGGGTTTCGTTTTCGGATTAGCCGGATGGAATGCGGAAAGACTCAAGTTTGGGGATGATGACCTGAAAATAGCAAAATCCCTCAAATTTCAATGAAAAATGAGCGTTTCAGAGGTGTGAGATTGTATCAATTCCGACTGCGAAGATGTCACCAAATCTCTTTTATTCTCATTTCTTGCTTACGTAGATAATCGGCTCAGTCCGATTTCCATTTGAATCTGCTCCAGTACATCCTTGTTTTTCTTCCATCCTTGAAAACCACTTTCATGCTTGAACAAGGAAGATTTCTTCAGAGAAATAAAAGACCTGCGAATAAGAACCTTCCGAAGTAAATCTTATTTGCCAACAGCCCTATTTCCCAAAACTGAAATATTCTTTCTTTTGGGAAACGGATATGATATACTTTTTTCTATAACCGCAACGGCATCAATCTACAGGAGGGCTTTCCGGTGAAGATTATAGAACGTGACTATTACATAGAGAAAATAAAGAAATCAATAGGAACGCCCGATATAAAGGTTATAACGGGTGTCCGTCGCTCAGGAAAATCGAAACTTCTTGAAGCGTTAAGGGATTACATTGGCACTGTCATGCCACATGCCAATATAATTCACATCGACTTCAACCTTACTCAGTTTGAGAATTTGAAAGACCATCATTTGCTGAATGACTTCATAGAAAAGGCTTACGTTTCTGGAAAGGAAAACTTTGTTCTGATAGACGAAGTACAGTTGTGTCCACAATTTGAATTAACAATTAATAGCTTGCACGCTCAAGAGAGATACGATATTTATTTGACTGGTTCCAATGCATTTTTGTTAAGCTCGGACCTCGCGACGCTGTTTACAGGCAGAACCTTTGAAATAAAGGTGTATCCGTTCTCGTTTGAAGAATATCTAAAGTATTATGAATATACTGACAAATATTCTGCGTTTGAAAACTATTTCAAGGAAGGAGGAATGTCAGGTTCTTACCTATATAAAGACATTGAAGCAAAATATGATTACATTGCCGAGGTGTTCAACACACTGATAGTTAGAGATATCAGGCAAAAGTATAAGATACGCAATCCACAATTGATGGATAGAATTGCAGATTTTCTTATGGACGATATATCTAATCTGACGTCTTCCCGTAATATTGCCGAAACACTGACAGACAACAAGGATAGAATCAATCACAAAACCGTTAGCGCATATATCCAGTATCTATGTAATGCTTTTGCATTTTATAAAATCCGCAGATACGACATCAACGGGAAAAAATACTTAGCTTCCAATGATAAGTATTACTTGAGTGATCATACATTCAGGTATGCCAAGCTTGGAACAAAAAATCTCGATTATGGGCGCGTCCTGGAAAATATCGTTGCAGTGGAATTACTACGCCGCGGATATGAAGTGTACGTTGGCGTACTCTACAAGAAGGAAATAGACTTCGTTGCAATAAAACGTAATGAGAAAATTTACATCCAAGTAGCCGATAACATAAGCGACTCATCTACTTTTTCAAGAGAAGTAAGTCCTCTCCTGCAAATCAGGGACGCATATCCAAAAATGATAATAGCTAGAACGCATCACGAAGAATATCAATACGAAGGCATAAAGATAATTGATATCGCCGATTGGCTATAACCAGTACAAAGAACTTTCAAGGGGTGTCGGAATTTTCAGAGGGGTGTCAAATTGCCAATGCGACATGCCCACGCAAATCCGCCTCAGAAATATTGAAAAATCAGCTTCCTTCCACAAGGTATCTTTGCAGTAACCGGTTGATATGCTTCCGTTTGAGGGGAGCGTCCTGGCGCAGCCATACATGAGCGTGCAGATCATCAAGCTCATTCAGATAGCTCATTCCTTATGTCATAAATTGAAGCATTTCTATGGAGTTCCGGTACTTTATCCTTAACTATTGTGGGTTGCGGAATTACAGGACTCCATGAAGGTTTTACTATATCTCCAGCTTTCCCTGTGATTATAGCTTTTGGGTGGTTTCTATTCTTGCCCATGAAAGCATTGTACTTCCGCTTCTGTTTTCTGACAACAAAAAACCTGCGAGCGTAGGGGCGGTTTCCCGTGCCCTTTGAGGAGGGCATAGGAAACCGAAAGTTTTTGCAACATTGAATCTGAAATAGGTTGAAAACATCCTAGATATTGCACTACAATGCAAAACAAGGAGAACTGTCATGCAAATCAACACCAATCAGATAATCACCATGACCGAGGCCAACCGGAATTTTTCAAAAGCTGTAAGGATAGCCGAGAAAAACGGAAATGCCATCATTTTCAAGAACAACATGCCGTCCTACATGATTATCGATTTGAAACAACCGGGGATCTATGATCTGACCGATGACGAAAAGATTGATGTAGTCGCGAAACGTATCCTCGACAAGTACAAGGAAGCGTTCATGAGGTTGGCTGAATGATTCGGTTTTCCACTGACAAGGTACTTCTGTTGCAAAAACTGATGATCGAAGAGACCGGAGGCAGAGCAGGTCTGAGGGATTTCAACCTGCTGGATTCCGCGATAGCGAGTGCGTTCGCTACGTTCGACGGCAAGGAACTGTATCCGTCAAAGGAAGAGAAAGCCGCGAGAATCGGATATTCGTTGGTGTCCAACCATGCGTTCGTCGATGGAAACAAAAGGATAGGAATCTATGTGATGCTGACTTTCCTTGAAGTCAATGGGATCAGGATTCTCTCGACCGACGATGAACTTGTCGAATTAGGACTGAACCTTGCGAAGGGCGAGACATCCTATGAATCATTGCTTGAATGGATTGGAACCCATGAGATGTGATTTGAAAGAGGCCAGCCGGGCGTTGTGACCCGGCTAGTCAGTGAGCGTCCCAAGTGTCTAGGATTGCAAGTCGTTCAAGTCGGCTAGACGCTATATTTCTATATCGGCATCTAAAATTTTATTTACTCTAGTTTTCTTTATCAAGTTCAATATACGAATCCGTATTTTTCATGACAAATTGCATAGGTTCGTCAATATTGGATGTTCCAAGTATAAATGTAATAGCATCGCCAGAAATGAATAAGTCTCGCAACTTTATTGAATCAGGTTCTCTTATTTCTCTGAATCGAGAAATAGGACTATCAAATTGCCCGTGTGAATTTATTGCAAATATGGTAATCCAATCATTTTCATATGAAGTTACTTTGCAATATCCATCGTCATATTGTTCATATATATTAAAACTAAATCTATATTCATTGATATATCCTTTGCGTGGCGTTACAATAGAAATAAAATTTTTACTTTCTGGGTCTTGTAGAAAAATCCAATTGAAGTTGCTGTTCATATGTGTCCATTCATCGAATGGGATGCTGTCTATTCTCATTAATACATCGCCACATGTTTGTTTGAAATTATTACTAGGTATTTTGAAAGAAATCTCTTTATTACTATCCCGTATCACTATCGAGAGAGATTTGTTTTTTTTGAGTAGATCTCGTATTGTTTTCGCATCGTCACCATACAAATATAGCTCATGATATCCGTACGGTTTTATGGTGTATATATCAGAATTGTCATCTCTGATTTTTATTATGGGCTCATTGGAAAATTTCAGCAAGTTTTCCTTAGTAATTTGACTACTAGGTGACTTGCGATTGATAATAAACCAAAAAGTTATATCCATTTGAGGAAATGGTGCGTTCTCCCCAGAAATTCTTACATCACAATATCCATAATTTATTGAATCCGACATTCCTTTTGTTTGTATTTGATTCGCTGGAATCACATATCTTGCAGCCCCTGGGTTATTAATTTCATTGCTGGAGAGATAGAACCATTCGTCTTTTGCAAATAAAGGCTGTATACAGAGAATCAAGGCCAGCGTGACAATAAGTTTCTTCATTCTATCTCTCTCCCCGAAGATAGATGACTGACTTTGAAGTATAGCTGGGGGACAGTATAGCACGGCTGTTTGTTTTGGAAGCGCAAACATGTATCATTTGTACAAAGGGGCGAACCCTGAGTTTCAAAGATTAATTCGACAGAGATTCCAAAGCCATCCGCACGGGTGGCTTTTTTCATGTCAGAAAATCACTCGCACGACCCTTTTTGGGGTTATGCGAACGGTTTTCAATCCGTTGCGTATGCGATGGAATCGTTTGCAGGAGGTGCATTATATGGGAAACAGAGGGTTCGTTCGTGGTCTTTCGGATGATGGAGTGGGGGTATACCTGCACTGGAACGGCGGAAGGGACAGCGTCGAGGCGTTCCTGAGATATTGCGAACTCAAGGGGTGCCGTGGCTTCGGGCATGACGATGGGTACGCCGCCGCAAGGCTTGCGCAGGTCATCGCCAACTACTTCGGCGGAACCTTGTCTGTCGGGGTCTATCCCGCTACGGATGAGATCGACGAAGACAACGGGGTCTACGTCGTGGACGGCTGGAAGATCGTCGAAAGACGGCATTTCTATGGCTATGAACAAAGGGAATACGATCTTGCCGAGATGATGGATGACATAGACTTTGCGCAGCCGGAAAAAGACAGGCTGGGGGAAATCCTGCATACGGTGGAAGTCCCCACGTCCACCGTCAAGGCGGGTGATCGTGTCGTCGTGCAAGGGTTCGAAAAGAAGCCTGAATTGTGCGAGGTCGTCGGGATAGGGAGGGACTGCAATATCAACGGGAGATGCGTCAAAGGCTTGCCGTATGTCGGCAAGGCTTTTCACAAAGAACTGGTATTTTGTAGTCTAAGACTTGTAGTACATTCTGGTAATGAAAGTTGTTTGTTGTGGCAACATATACAGCGTCAAGCTTCTCTTTGGATAGCATTTCTTCGTAATCACTATAGGAAGAAGGGACATCGTTATTCTTGGCGAATTCTTGAGCCCGTTCTTGGCTTTTGCTTCCTACCGCAACAACTTCAATATTTTTTACTGTTTTTGCTGCATTGCAAAATCTGTTGGCAATATGGCCAGCTCCGATTATTCCAAATCTAAAGTTGGGTTTATTTTCCATATTTTCCTTTATCAATCAAAAATTGATGGAATTTTCTTGTTTTGATAGTTCGCAATTGCGTCTGCAATGAGTTGATGTTCTTCCTCTTGTGTTGTTCCAGATAAACCCAAATACCCTATGACAAGATCATTGATTTTGATAGGAAAGGCCCCTCCTGAAAGAGCATACTCGGAGATAGCGACTCCTCGATTGGATAGATCTTTTCCATTTATTCTCATCTCCAGAGTCACTCGATAGGAACTTTTTCCCAATAGAAGGGTAGTGTTTCCTTTCCGTCTTGCCCAATTCTCATTGTCAATGGAAGCATGGGGAAAACTTTCGGTATAAAGCGATCTCCCATTAACCTGAGCAATCAGAAACGAAGGAGATTTTCTTCTATGCAATTCTACTGAAAGGGATTTGGCAATGTCTAAAATCATTTCTGTAGTGATTGTGGGAAAACACAATGTGTCTTCTTGCATGATGGTAATTGCCAGCTGTTCTTTATCTGTTTTCATAGATGGACTCCTCCATGAGTTTTAGAAATGAAATTGTGAGTTCGGGAGTACATATTCTACTTTTTGTCGCCTTTTGTTTGAAAAGATTACACGCTTCTTGAATTTCATACTCAAACCCATTTGAGACAAATGATGTGAATTCTTCCTGTAATATAAAGTTGTCATCAAACAGGCGCACTGTATCAGCTCTATGGGTTTGTTCAATAAGGATGTATCCCTTGTTGCCAAAGATACCTGAAGGGGAAGGAATTCGAGCATATACAGTAGTCGCTATCATTCCTTTTGTTCCTTCGAAGTCCATGATGATTGAGTTGACTGTATCTACCCCGTTTGCAAAAGTGAGGTCAGATTTCACAAGTTTCCCAGGTTTTCCCAAAAGAAAAGATAGGATCTCATAGGGATATACCGTCAAGTCTAGAAATGCTCCGCCGCCAAGTTCCTTGTTGAAAATCCGATTGTCGGATGGAGCATGAATTCCTCCAAAATAGGAGGCTAGTGAGATATCACCTATTCTTCCATCATCAATCCATTGTTTTGCTTTTTGTATGGCAGGCAAAAATAAAGACCACATGCCTTCAAACAAGAAGAGTCCTTTTTCTTTTGCGAGGGAGAAAAGCTCTATGGTTTCTTTTGAGGTGGTCGCCATTGTTTTCTCACAAAGGACGGATTTGCCAGAAAGTAAGGCTCCTTTGATATTCTCATAATGAAAATTGCATGTAGTCGCTACATAAACTATGTCGACTTCTTGGGAAGAAAATAAGTCTTCATATTTTCCATAAGCTGTCTTAATTCCTGTTTCCCGTGCAAACGATTGTGCTCTTGAGAGATCATGGGAGGCACAACAGGTCACTGTGGCTTCATGGACAAGTTTTACAGCTTCCGCAAATTTGTGCGCAATGTTCCCACATCCTACAATACCGAAGTGTATCATGCTTATTCCTCCGCAATTGCAAGAATATCAGCGATCAGCTGATTGTTCTTGACTGATTCTTCCCATGGAAGAAGTTCTTTGGATCCTGACAGAATAGCTTTTGTAACTGCTTGTACCTCATCTTCGTAACGGGCAGAAACGGGTATTTCGTATTTTGTGAGTTTCCCGGTGGAGTTCATGACAGCGACTATGGGAGCATCCGTGTCCAAGAAACTGTCTCGCATTATTATGGAACCTTTTGTCCCGGAAATTTCAGTCAAAAGACAAGACTGGCTGTCAAAGCCGCAATCGATTGAAGCAATAATACCACTGTCATACTTGAGAATGGCCGATAGGGAAGTATCGACTCCTTGATATGTATTCTTTACCGCTTTGATCTTGGTGGGAATTTTTCCGGTGATCATCCCTAACAGATTGATGGGATAACAGCCCACATCATGAAGAGCGCCTCCCGCTAAATCCTTATTGAGCCTGATATCATTGGTTTCAAATGAATCCATGTAAAACCTATACGAGGATTTTATGGTCTTGATGTCTCCGATAACCTTGGAAGAAAGTAACTCTTTGAGTTTTTGAGTTCTGTTGGTAAACCTATACATGAAAGCTTCCATGAGGAATACATGGTTTTCCTTGGCAATATCAATCATTTCCTTACAATCATCTGCTGATAGCGATAATGGTTTTTCGCAAAGAATACTCTTCTTGTGCTTTGCCGCTTTCATAACCCATTCTTTGTGAAGTCTATTGGGAAGAGGAATGTAAACAGCATCAACCTTGGGATCTTCTAGAAGTTCATCATAAGATAGATATGTCCTTTCAAAGCCAAACGAGGAGAATGCTTCATCAAGCTTTTCCTTGTTACGGGAAGCTATCGCGTACAAGTGGGCATTTGCGCAGCTTCTCATTGCAGGTAAAACATGTTTACGTGCAATTCCTGCATATCCCAATATACCCCAGTTGATTATTCTTTTATCCATAATTCATTACTCCTTATTGACTTTGTAAACAAAAGCAAACTCATTGCCTATGGCAAACTCTTTCAATTCGATTTGTCAGTTTTGCCGCGAGGCATCTTCTAGCCGTACGGGCTTATGGTATCTGAAAAATGACTTTGTTTATCGTTACTCTTTTACAGCCCCTACAGTTGCGCTTTGTATAAAGACATCTTGGATAAAGAAGAACAGGATAAGAATAGGGAGTGACATTAAGACAGAAGATGAAAGAATAGAACCCCAATCTACTTTATATTCCATAGAGAACATCTGAATACCTACAGAAAGGGTTCTGACCAAGTCGCTTGTGGAGAATGTCAAAGCATACATGAACTCTTCCCAGCTAATCATGAAAGCATACATTGCCGTGGCAAAGATACCGGGAGCACTAATGGGGAGGATTACCCGGAGAAGAACCTGAAGCTTTGAACAGCCGTCGATTGTTGCTGCTTCCTCAAGGCTTCTGGGTATTGTAGCAATAAAGCCTCGAAGCATGATGATAGAGAAAGGAAGCATGCAAAGAAGGTGAGTAAAAGAAATCGTAAAATGCTTGTTCAGCACTCCCAACGAGTTTAATGATCGATAGAGCGGAACAAGCGTAGAAGCCTGCGGAACCATATTGCAAAGGAGAATGACAAGAAGGAAAAACGTTTTCCCTTTATACTTGTGACGGGCAAAAGAATATGCAGCGGGTAAGGCGATAATGATACAAAGTAATGTAGCAGTAACAGAAATGATTACTGAATTCAAGAAAAATCTTGGGATGTTTGTCTCCGTAAGTACATGCTTGAATGCGGCAAACGATACGGTCGAAGGAAAAAGACGTGGTGGGGACGTGAGCAACTGGTCTGATGGCCTCAATGAGCAAGATATCACCCAAAAGAATGGAAATATCATAATAAGAGCCATTAAAGAAATAAGAACATATATAAATATGTACGAGAGTCGTATTTTTGATTGCCTCATGATGTTTCCTCCTTATTGGGTTTTCTCTTCAGTTTTGTCACCGACTTTTATATTGATGAGTGCAACGATCATCACGATTACCAAGAACACATTTGCCGCAGTTGCCGAGTATTCAAATTTGAATTGTTCGATACCCGTTTTGTAAATGAAAATCTGTACGGTCTCAGATACCCTGGCAGGTCCTCCTCCCGTTAATGAGTAGACATACACAAAGGAATTCAAAGCCCAGATGGTGGAAACCAAGATAACAGAACGCATGACAGATACGAGAAGAGGGATAGTAATCTTGAATGTTTGTACGAACCAATTTGCTCCATCTATTCTTGCGGCCTCATAGATATCCGGGGAAATGCCTTGTAAACCAGAAAGGTACATAATCATGACAAAAGGCGATATCTTCCATACATATACAGCTGCCTGACATGGCAGGGATTGTTGGGCAGATGCAAGCCAAAGTTGATACTTGGAAATAATATGCAGTTTCATGAGGATGCTGTTGAGAATGCCGTAATCAGCGTTGTACATCCATTTCCAAATGATACAGACAACCGTGGCAGGAATAACCCATGGGATAATGAACAAAGTCCTGAAAAATTTCTGGAAACGGATTTTCATATTCAGGAGAATTGCAATAAACAGACCAAGGACCATTTCAAACGGAAGCGTATACAAAAGCCATGCGAAGGTGTTCTTCAAATCTTTGAGGAACTGCTTGTCAGTGAATAATCTTCGATAATTCGCTAATGAAAAAGAGTCCTTATATGAGAAACTTTTTATGATGTTTGTCATCAAGGGGACAAAAACCAATACTGCTAACACGAGCAGTGCGGGCAGCAAGTAGAGAATAGGCTGCTCTTTGACTATACGGTTTGTACTTTTTTTCATGAAACAGTTCCTTGAAGGGAACCGGCAAGTATTACCTTGCCGGTTTGATAATCAATTTATACATCAAGAGCTGCGGTAATCTGTTCATTGGCATTCTTTAATGCCTGCTCTGGAGTAGCGATACCAGAAAGAACAGATTGAATCATCTCCATAATGATGGTTTGACAGGTAGGGGTATCTCCAAGAAGCTGGAAATTCCTTGTATGGGCCAATTGCTCTCTGTAACGCTCATCGCGATAATTATTGAATCTCTCTGCCTTTTGAGCTTCAAGTTTTACAGGGAAAGCAACAGGGAACCATTCTTGTACCTTTGTATCATAGAAGTAATTGAGGAATGTCCAAGCATCGGTTTTGTTCTTTGCGTTCTTGGGCATAACTACATACATTCCCCCAAGACCAGCTGTTGTGGGGCCATTCTTTCCAGGCCACAAACAGATACCAACATCAATATTTGATTCCTTTTGCACATTCATCACACCGGATTGACCATCGATATACATTGCGACTTTCTTGTTGATGAACAAGGTCCTGTTGTCACCAGAGTTGTTATTGACAGAACTTTCTGGAGCTACATGGTATTGTGTAAGGAATTCTGTATAGTATTTTAAAGCTTCCAAAGCCTCTTTTGTATCAATATTTCCATGTTTCAAGTCGGATGTAGCAATCTCTCCACCAGCTGACCACAAATCAGGAACAAACCGGAACCAGCAATTACCCGGAGCATTTCCACAGACGGCAAATCCATATTGATCAATGATACCATCTCCATTCTTGTCAACGGTAAGTTTCTGAGCATATTCAATCATTTCCGCCCAAGTCCTTGGTGGATTTTCCGGATCAAGACCAGCTTCTCTAAACATGTCTTTGTTATAGACAAGACTCATTGCTTCCGTGGACCAAGGAAGGCCATAGATTCTTTCATCCAATTTGCCCAATTCAAGAGTGACTGGATTGATTTCGTTCTGGAAATTCTTCAAGTTGTCATACTTCTGCATCTCATCGGTGAGATCTTCAAGCAGGTTCATCTGTGCAAAGCTGTTAACCCAAGAATTGCTTTGCCACATCAGATCGGGCCCTGCATTCGATTGGCAAGCAACAAGTTCCTGGTTTGCAAGATTTGAATAAGGAATGTTGACCAATTCAATTTTGATACCAGGATTCGCACTTTCGAATTCAGGAATCAAACGAGTAAACGACTCAGCTTCATTTCCCTCATACCAGATGGTAAGAGTTCTTTGCTTTGGGGCTGCTGTTTCTGCAGAACCGTTGGCAAATACACTGCCGGCAAGAAGCAGGACGCAAAACAGAACAGCCAATGTCTTCTTTTTCACCATAATTCTCCTTTTAAATTAGTACGTTTTTTTCGTCATATGACGATATTACATATTCCCGTAATTTGGTTTCATTCAAATCAAGGCCCAGACCTGGTTTATCAGAAACATAGAAATCACCTTCTTTCCACAAAAATGGAGTGTCGAGTACTTTATTAAACCCACCGAAATCACCCATTGTGTCAATTGACTCTTGAATGAGAAAATTGGGACAGCAGGAAGCGAGTTGCAATTGAGCAGCAAAATTTACAGGCCCTGCCCAAAAATGCGTAGTAATCAACGTATGGAAGGCTTCACACATAGAGGCGATTTTCTTTGATTCAAAAAGCCCTCCTACGCCACTTATATCAATTTGATAAATATCTACACTTTTGTCTTCAATATAAGGAGTATAATCGAATTTTGTTGCCAGTCTTTCTCCTGTGGCAATAGGAATGGTTGTTGCTTCGCTTACTTTCTTGAGGATTGCAGGATTTCCTGGAGGTGTGGGTTCTTCAAACCACAAGGGATGGAATTGCTCCATGGCTTTTGCAAAGGATATTGCTCCCGCTGCGGTGAACTGACCATGGGTTCCAATAATGATATCCACAGTTTCTCCGACAGCATCTCTAATCTTTCCAATTGTTTCCACTGAATGATCAATTGTCTTTTGCAAAGGGTAGTGCACTTCATAAGCATCAAGGTAGGGGGCGGTTGGATCAAGTTTTATGGCTGTAAATCCCATGTCAACATATTCCTTGGCTCTTTTTGCACAGGCATCAGACATCGTCCAGAAGTCTTCACAGAAGATTTCATCCTTGGGGTCATAAAGATAGGTGTAAGACCTTACGCTTTGATTTACTTTTCCACCAAAAAGATTGTAAATGGGCTGATTAGTAATCTTTCCAATAATATCACACAATGCTATCTCAAAACCGCTGATTATTCCCATCAAGTTGAGACAACTATGACTTTTACATAATACGGAAAAAGCCTTGAGGTATATCCTTTCTATATCAAATGGATTTTGTCCTTTGACATAGGCAAGATAAAAATCCCTACACATAAGACCTAATGTATCCGCATTGAACGGATTCCAAATAATTTCCCCCCAACCTTCAACTCCTGTGTTAGTTGTAAGCTTGATGAGAAACCAGTATACACCACCACCGCCATTGGATCGGATTTTTACTGGGTAGTAATTCATTTGTTCAATCTGGAGGTTGTTTTTCATAGTTTTTATACTAATCCCGAAATTTCCATAAATGAATGTAGGAATTCATCATATATATGTATTATTTTAACATATTTCACTTTCTCAAATCATTTCCATACTCGTTTGCTCTATTTCATCTCCATATTCCAAATATCTGATTTAAACAAAGAAATCTAAGTAGTAATTGATATGCATTGAGGAAATAAGCCACACCAATCCATAATTTGTGAATTGATATCACATTAAATGCTTTAATAAAACGGAGATGTCTACAGAAGTACATTTTTTGAGATATAGAAATTCTTATCCTCGAAAGATTGAAGGAAAAGAAAAATCCATTAAATTCCACCGTACTTACTTATATGTATTTTTCCATTGTTTTGGCGATACACCAATTTTCTGTGAAAACTGTTTGGAAAAGAATAACTGGTCAGAATAACCGAGAGTCTCAGCTATTTCTTTAATTGATAGAGATGATGTTTGTAATAGCTTCTTAGCTTCGGCAATTTTTAAGTTTATCATGTATTCTCTTGGCGATATGCCATATCTTTTTTTGAATTCTCTCGAAAAGTGGGTGAGACTTACATGCATCATATCTGCCAATCCTTCAACGCCGAGTCGTCCATAGGTTGCATTTGTATGGATAAATTTGAGAATTTTCTCATATGAATCCAAGCTTTCTTCTTTTCGAGTGATATCGAGAAGAACACCTTTATTCATGTGACAAATAACAGCGTCAAGATAGTAACTGATAATCTCGATATCTTGCATCTTTGTTTTCTTATATGATTTAAAGATTTCCGAACATAACGTCTCAACTATTCCATTATAATCATGGAGTTTGATTATCTTGTCCGTTGGAAGCATTTGCCTGCCTTTTTCAGATGCAGAAAACCAAATAACATAATTATCAAACTTCTTCGTAACCGATTCATTGAGGATATGGGGAGTATGAGGAGGAATCAGAAGGAAATCAAATGAACCATAATCAAACAGTTGCCCGTTGATTTCCATCCTTGTTCTTCCATTCGTCATAAAATTCAGCTCATAAAACGGGTGTTCATGAGCTTGCATTCGCTCTGTAACAGAATCACTATATCGAGAACCTATAAATTTCCCATAATCTTGCATGGATCAACATTAAGTTTACAAAGAGAAAAAAGCAACTAGGACGTGAGCTTCATTCAGCTCGCATTTGGCCATTTCCGATTGGGACAATAATTCTTGTGCTTTTAGGTACTTCAGATAAGCCAGTACTTTTTGGCATTCAAGCTGAGTCCTGTATTGAGTCTTGTGCATAGACAACGCCTGCACCTGAAAGCAAATGCTTTTCAGGTGTCAGATAAGTCACTCTGATTCAAATAATTGTCAAGACAGTCATGCTAAAAGATACCAAAGACTAGAAACATGTACCCATGTTCTTTGCAATCTCTGCTTATTATGCCATTCTCTCTGTCCGAAGACTGAAAGTCTCAAGACATTGAAAATGAGAAACAATGGGTTTTATTCCTGTTATTAAACAGCCGTCTCTAAAATAGCATCACTCATAATAGGTAAAAATGTCGTGCTTACGTGAGATAATTCATAACTCATCTTTACTGTTTGTTGGTTGAACATATTTCTGGTTTTTGCTTTTGGGTTTATTAGGAATGGTCATCACAATCCGATTGCTTTCCAATAGCGGCTTAAGAAAATGGTTTACAAAATAATCTCTGCTACGAATGCCGCACAGCTCTTGAATCTCTTCACGAGTTCTAGGTGAACTACAGTACGAAACTATTTGATCTAATAACGAACTATTGCTTATGATATCAAGTCCACCAACTTGTCCACTATCATGTCCACTATCATGTCCACTATCATGTCCACTTGCACTCATCTTGTTAGTATTCGGAAGCTCAACAACAAAGAAATTGTCTGTGGCTTGGAATGAAGGCTGGACTGGGTTTTCAGAATAAGCCTGAAGGATTTTCCTTAATCCGGTAGCGTAATTCTCAATGAAATTCAATTTGTTCAGAATGAATATCAAATTTGGATTCCTGAATGATTGCCGTCCGTTGAGCACCTCGTTCATACTTACACGAAACAGGGAGCCTGGAGATGCAATCTCAACTTTATCCGGAAAAAACTCTATCTTGATGTTTGATGGAAAAGAAAAATCCAGATGACCAAAGGCATTCACCACAGCTTCTCTTAATGAGGGATCAGGATAGCTTTGGATTTCAGTTCTGCTCCGATTGCTTCCGATGACTCTAGCACTCACATCGTTGTAGAGGTTGGAATACTCAAGGACCTGGTCGAGCATGACAGCCCAGGAACCTGAGAATTCCTTCTTCACCTTGAAATCCATTTTGTTGTTTGCATAGACAGCAAACTTGACGATATATGGGTTCTCGTCACTGAGCACAAGCCCAAGGTTGTTGAATTTGCCATTGCGGTCAATCAGCCTGAGACTGGAGAACATATTCTCTGAGAATTCCAGTCCCTTGATTTCCATCAGCAATCGAAGCCCCTTAAAATGCAAGCCCTGCTCATGTGAAACCGACTGCTCAAATGAAACCTGATTCAGTGAATTCCAAAGCTTCTGCTCAAGCTGAGGATGCTTTCTAAGCTCCTGTCTGTAGCTCCCGACTCGGATATATTCTATACCTGCAAAAGATGTAGGTTGGATAAATGCGGCAGGAATCTCAACTATCACGATATTCTTAATAGCAGAATACTCAAAGGTGTAGAAAGCAAGTCCCAGATGAGGTGAAACAAGTCTTGTAAGCCAGTTCTGCAAATCTTCATTGCCGTGCTTTGCTTTTTGATAATCAAATCTCGTTCCTATCACTTCATGAGAGCTGTCTTCCACTCCGAAAATCAGATAACCGAATGGCCTGCCCATTAGAGCTGCGCCATTGCTAAGTGCTGAAACATACTCTCCTATATCCTGATCTGAAATATGATTTGATTTGAACTCTAGCCATTCATTCTCAGTACTGTTACGGGTTCTGAAAAGGTCAACCATTTCAATCAAATCTTTTTGTGTATACATTGCCTTCTCCCGTAACTATTATTGTAACTTATATCTGATAAAAATTTAAGACTGAATTTGCATTTATCAAAGCAACTGAACCATTGAAACCATCCATCTTGAGAGTTTCACTTTGCCATTCATCATTTCATCTCTGTCTTCACCTTTGTAATCAAGTTTGATTACCCTCAATTTTTCAGAGGGTATCATAGAGCATAATCAAAAAAGGTATTCGATGCTGGTCAACGGGACGCTGTACCGCTGCGGGGACGGCATGGAGCAGGGCGAGATGGAGGAGTACTGGGGGCGTATGCAAAAATGGCCCGTTCCTGCGAGTGCTACGGGGAGCTCGTGGAGAACACCATCCGCATGTACGGCAATGAATTGTATCATCGCGACAAGAAGAAAGGGGCCTCTTGACGGAAATCATAGAAGCAGTGGTAGCCATTGGGTCTTGTGTCTGACTGAAAAATTTCTGCACATGTGCAGATAATTTTCACTATCATACTTGATTCAGTACTTCGTCATCCAACATGTCCTTGTCAATGACGAAATGCACGTTTGGAATTTTGAACACTCTTTCGCTCAGGCCGATCATTTCAAGCACGATCCAGATGTTTGTGTCATTGATAAGATACATGTTCGAGGTTTCTACGCAAGAAGTTTGACGGCTTCATCATACGGAACGTCAAGCAATTCTGAGGCTTTGCTTCTGGTTACAAGACCTTTGCTGTAGGCGCGGCAGACAAGTTGCTCCATCATGGTGGGGCGTTCATTCCAAATGGGATCAGCATTGCTCTGTACGGCATCCATAAGGTTTTTGAAGTAACTCTTTGATATAATTCTTTCTAGTCTTGCCCGTAGAAAGATACAGGGATCGGACACCCCAGAGATATCCAGGATTTCGCAGATGCGACGGAGGGTGTCCATTGGAGGAAGCCGTTTGTCATTTTCATAATATGACAAAGCCATTTTGCTCATGCCGAGCCACCCTGCCAAGGCATCAAGGCTCAATCGTTTCCGAGTACGAAAATAACGAATGCTTTTGCCTATCATGGACATGCAATTTCCTTCCGTATGTGTTTGCGTATGACTATATTTTTATAAAAAGAGTAAACAGAAAATCTATAGACTTTGATCATATGGTGGCATCGCAAGGCGACAACACCTTCCAGTGAAACGTTGAAAGGCATTGTTGTTTGAAAACAAAAACACTGTCGTCCGTCTGAAAGTTCTGAACGGCAGCGTTACTTTGTTTTTGTATGAATGTGGTGGAATCTCGTCACGCTTCCGTCCCGAACGCCTCGATCTGCGTCAGGGCGGGGAAAGGGGAGCCGTCGTCCGCTTTGATCAGCTTGTTGAGCTGTAGGCTGGTGATGGTCTTTGGCTCGAACGTGAACTTCTGCGGCAGGACGCTCTTTTCAAGGGGAAGAACCATGGCCGAACCATCGCTGAACGTAACCGTCCCCTCGGTCCAGTAGCTGTCGTGGGGGAAATCGGCGCGCAACGTGAGGCGGATTGCGTCCACGACCACCGGTCTGCCGAAATCGAGCGTCAGGCAGGCTTCGGGGTCGCGGTTGATTCCCCAGGAGCTGTACGGGTATTCGCCGTGCGAACCGTTCTCAAAAATACCGTCTATGGCGTTGCGGGCGGCGAACGTCATTTCGTTGCGGGTCTCGACGTTGGCCTTCGCATGGGGGAAGAACCCTTGGATGGCGTGGTTGTCATACGGGTTCAGCGCGAGATTGCGGTATACGCAGCCGTCGGCCTTCGAAGCGGGATGGACGTACATGACATGCCTGGAACCGGAGAACGCCTTCGGGCTGAAGCATACGCGCTTGTCGGGCGAGGGGATCGGGTAGCTGAATTCGCCGCCGTCGAGATAGACCAGGGCTTTGCCCAGGGTTTCGTCCAATTGTATCCAGAACAGTCCCTTTTCCCCGCCTGCGTTGACGACGATCCTGTCGCCGTCCCTGTATTCCATCGTGTGGACGGCTCCGATGCCGTCGCCGGAAGGGTGGCTGATTGTCAAGGTGTGCCCGCAGGCGTCGAGAACTTTGAGTCGAAGGTCTTTCATGTAGATGCTCCTTGTTGCATGTTTGCTTTATTGTTTTGCACGAAGTCATGCGGGCTGTCCGGATGACAGTCTTCGCACGACGCCATGGACTGTTGTCACCGTGGCCCGTTCCGCCGCCGTCCCACCATCATCCATCATATTCAATGTGTTCTGTCTGTTCAACGGGCGGATGGACGGATGTCCCGTCCGGGGCGTTCGCCTCGTCCGGCGTGGGTATCATGGGGGTGCCTTTGCTCCTGTGCTTATATCGTCGTTTCTTCCTCCGCCACGATCTTGTCGGCATAGGCCTTGGGGGATATGCCGGTGTATTTGTTGAACACCCTGATGAAGCTCGTCGAGCTGTTGAAGCCGACTTCAAGGCTCAGTTCGCTGATCTTGACCTGGGGGTTCTGACGGATTCGCAGGCAGGCCTGCTCGATGCGATACTGGTTGAGATAGTTCTTGAACGTATCGTTGCTGAGCTTCTTGAACAGGGTGCTGCAATATTTCGGCGTGATGTTGAACTTCTTGGCGAGGTCCTGGAGCATGATGTCGTACATGTAGTGGGAGTGGATATACCCCTTCATCTTCTCCAGCAGCTTGTCGTCTTCGGCGGAGCTTGAAGCCTGTACCGACCGCACAATCTTGACAAGTATCGCCCGTAGAGTCTCCAGCGCCTCCGGCTTGTTCCACTGGGAGTAGAAGTCGAGCCAGTCGATGGACGTCCCGATGATGTCCTCAGGAGAGCTTTTCAGCTCTTGGAATATCCTGAGGAAGGTTCCAGAGAGCACGAATACGAAATGCTGGTAGGTCGGCCCCGCCAGTTGCTTGGCTGCATTCTCCTGGATGATTTCATCATATAGGGAAATGGCGTTCTGACTGCCGTTGAGGGTATAGTTGACGAATGTCTGCTCAACCGAGGCAGGGTAGTAGTAGTCCTCGCTCTCAGAGGACGACACGTATTCCTTTGTCAGGATTTCAGCGGCCGGGTAGATGCGCCGGTAGTCGAGTATCACCTGCGCCTGCCGGTACGCCCTGTAGACGTTGTGCTTGCCCACGACGATATCGCTGACGGCCACTTTCAGGTTGTCTTCGTTGCGGACGCTGTCGAGAAGCGCCTGGACGGTCCGCATGAACGACTCATGGGGGGATGTCTCCGTCGAATCCGGCGCGGCGCAACGGAAGATCACCGCGCTGAGGGATGGGGTTAGCGTGATGCATTCGATTCCGTCCATGAGGTTTGTATTCGCCTGGAGTGCGATCAGGCTATAGGAATAGCCGTCGGCGGGGGATTCCTCCACTTCAAACAAAGCGATGCCGTACCTGTCGGTATCCTGCGTGTTGGTCGGAATCGTGCCTGCGAGCAACATGCGGTAGTCCTGTTGGGTTGATGCGTTCTGCTGGTTCGACGTAATCTCCAGCAACTCCTGCGTCAGTTCCTTGATGCGGCTTCCCATGTTCTTGATTACGGCGAATTCATCGACGGGCGCTTTTGGGACGATGTGGGGGGTGCCGTCGTTATCTCCTGTTCCGTCGTGGTCGAAAGAGAGCAGGGGGATCTCGCTGGTGTCGATAGCCTCGTTGATCGGTGCGTAGAGGCGTTTCGTCAGGGAGTTCGCCAAGAGCAGCGCGCAGACCGCCAGAACCGGAATGCCTATGATCAGGCAGATGATCCAGATATCCGTGTTCCTGTTGTGCCGCGTGTCTACGAAACCGATGGTGATGCCGATGCTTGGCATTTGATCCAGATACGTCCTGTAGCCGCCATCGTTGAATTCTTCGATGTCCTCCGGATGTCCGGCGGGAAACGCCGCGACAACGCCGCCCAGCAGTCTGGCGGTATCCTCGTCGTTGTCGCTATATATCCGGGAACCGTTGGGGCCGAGCAGGAAATAGGGCATGGCGTCGGGATCATGAAACAGGGTCCGGGCGGGAATATAGGTGAAGAATACCAGGTCGTGTCCGTAGTACGAAGCTTTGAGTGCGTAGGTGATCGTATCAAGCTTGCCGGAACCATCGTAGATGGGAAGTACGAGAGCCCCTTTGTTCGTTTCGAAGAACTGATATACTTGGGAAGCGGTTTCTTCGGAGATGCGCGATTCATTTTCAAAATACCATTGCTTTGGTCTGGTGCCGTTTTTCGTCACGACGAAGGCGTCAGGCTCTGTGGAAGTAATGGCGATTTCGTATTCCCGGTCATCCAGCTGGCTGGTAAGGTGCTGTAGTTCCTGATAAAGCTTCAACGCCCTGTAGTAATATTCGCTCGTTCCCGGAGTCTCGTTCGCCCAGTTCGTCGTAGCGGAGCTTCCTATGAGGTTCGCCATGGTGTAGTTGATGACCGAAAGGCTGGTCCTCGCGAGGCTGAACTGCGACTGGACGGAGGTTTTCAGCGCGGCGTTGCGGCTGTTGATCAATGATATGGACAGGACGCAGAACAGGATTGTGAACAATACGATGAACAACGTCGCGATGGAAACAAAAATACGAACAAGCTTTCTGTGATATAAACCCTTGACCATCGGAATGGGACTCCCTTGGAAAAGATTGTTGCACGTATTGCCGAATCTCGCAAGGAAAATTGTATAACTATATGTATTTCATAGAGATATGAAAAAGATAATTGTTGATGAAAGGGAATATTGATGATTTACAGGGCGGAAATTCGGGGCGAAGATAAGGTCACTTCACGGGATGGACTGGTATCCGTGGGGAATTGACCGGACGTATCCGGCTGGTCGTGCGGCGGGGTGCCCCGCATAGCCGACGCCATGGGGATCTGTTCCGGCGGGAGGTCGTTGATGAAAAGGAGAGGACGTCAGGAGATGGCGTTGATGAAGCCGTCGCTGCTCTATCGGGCGAAGAAAGGTCTTGTCCGTGACTGGGATCTCTATCTGTTGTTGCTGCCGGGGCTGGTCTGGTTCCTGATGTTCGCCTACAAGCCGATGGTCGGCCTGCGGATGGCGTTCTACGACTACAATATTTTCCGGGGCTTCGAGGGAAGCACGTTCGTGGGGCTGGACAATTTCAGGGAATTCGTCTCCGGTCCCGATTTCATCCGCACGGTGAAGAATACGTTCATGATCGCGTTCTGGCAGATCGTGGTATGCTTTCCCGCTCCGATCATCCTCGCCATCGCGGTTACGGAGATGAAGAACAAGTTCGTCAGCAAGCTGACCCAGACCGCCACGTTCCTGCCTCACTTCATTTCGGTTGTCGTCGTTTGCGGCTTGGTCGTCAACTTTCTGTCGCCCAGCACCGGCATCGTGAACCTCGTGCTGAAGAAGCTCGGTCATGAACCGATTTATTTCATGGTATTGCCCGAATATTTCCGCGGAGTGTACACCGGCATGACGTTGTGGCAGAACGCGGGGTTCAACGCGATCGTCTATATCGCCGCTCTGGTCGGCATCGACCCGCAGCTGTATGAGGCGGCGATCGTCGATGGGGCGGGGAAGTGGAAGCGGATCGTCCACGTGACCATTCCCGGGATCATGCCGACTGTCGTGACCATGTTCGTGCTGAACATAGGCAAGATGGTCAAGGTCGGGTACGAGGCCATATTGCTGCTGTACAAGCCGACCACATACGCTACCGCGGACGTGATCGCGACCTATGCCTACCGTATCGGCATCAGCAACCGCAACTACGGGCTGGCTACGGCGGTCGGGCTGTTCGAGGCCGTCATCGCATTGATCATGGTGGTCGGGGCGAACAAGCTCAGCAAGCGCATCACCGAGTCGACCATCTGGTAGGGGGGACGATATGAAAAGTAAAGCTCAACATCTGATTCAGAGCCGGGGAGAGAAGGCCTTCAACATCATCATGATCATTGTCGGCATCATCATTTCCCTAGTGGCGCTGTATCCGCTGTACTATACGCTGATCGCCTCCGTCAGCAAGCCGTTGTATGTGGAGGACGGGTCGGTGATGTTCGCCCCCAGGGCGTTGACGTTTGAAAGCTACCGGCAGGCGGCGGCGAAGCCGGGGATCTGGGTCGCCTATGCGAATACGATCTTCTATACGGTGGCCGGCGTTCTGGTGAACATGTTCTTCACCACCACGATGGCGTACGCGCTTTCCAAGAAACGGCTGGGGTTCCGCAAGTTCTTCACACTGTTCACCGTATTCACCATGTGGTTCTCCGCCGGCTTGATTCCGTTGTACATGACCTTCCGTGACTATGGGTTGCTGAATACCAGGACATCGATCATCTTCGGGTTCGCGGTCAACACCTACAACCTGATCATCCTCAAGAGCTTTTTCGAACAGGTGCCGGAGTCGCTGGAAGAGGCGGCCTTCATGGATGGCGCAAGCAACTTGCGGATATTCGCCACCGTCTACCTGCCGCTTTCTAAGCCGGCGCTCGCCACGGTCGGGATGTTCTACGCAGTCAATCGCTGGAACAGCTATTTCTGGGCGATGAATTTGATTCGCGACGACGACAAGATGCCGTTGCAGGTGTTGCTGAAAAAGCTGATTGTCGATCGTGTCGCCAATGAAACGGAGGCCGCAATCATCACTCATGAGTCGATGAGCTCCCCGACAACGGTGATTTATGCCATCATCATCCTGGCTATCATACCGATGATGATTGCGTATCCGTTTGTCCAGAAGTACTTCAAGTCCGGTCTGACCATCGGCGCGGTGAAGGGTTGATGAGAGAATGAAAACCAAGCCAACTGTGACGGTTGGAGGAAATAGGTTGGAAGCCGCGAGGGAAACGGATATCTTCAAGAAGCCGGGACTGCGATTCTGTTTCGTGTCAGGCGATGTGGGGGCATATCCGGGATCCAGGCGGAAAAGGAGAATTGTATGAAGAAACGATGCATCGTCTTGTTGTTGATCCTTTGCGTTGCAACAGCATTGTTCGCCGGTGGAAGCGCCGAAAAGGGAACTTCCAAAACTCCCGTCGTGGAACAGGAACTTACTGGCAGCCTGATCAGTCCCACCCCGAAGGAATTCACGATCTTCCTGAATTTCAACAATATGCCGTTCAATTCCGAATGGCCTGTCTGGAAAGAGGCGGCGAAGTTGACCAATGTATCCCTGAAGGGGATCATCCCCCAGAGTAGCTCCAACGAGGAAGAGGCGTTCAACCTGATGCTTTCCTCCGGCGATCTGGCCGATGTCATCGGTTACAAGGATGTCGCGGTCATCGAGCAGCTGGGGCGTGATGGCGGCGTGCTTCCTTTGAACGATCTGATTGACCAGTACGCCCCGAACATCAAAGCGTACATGGAGAAGGATGCGAGGTTCAAGCAGGCGTGCTATTCGCTGGATGGCAACATCTACATGATCCCCAAGAACCAGGAACTGATTTCCGCCGAATATTGGTGGATCCGCAAAGACTGGCTGGACAAGCTCGGCCTTGAGGTTCCTGAGACGGTCGACGACCTGTACAATGTCCTGACCGCGTTCCGCAACAATGACCCGAACGGCGACGGCCTGAAGGACGAGGTCCCCCTGTTCGACCGCGCCGGCTGGAAGATGCCCGATGAATATCTCTATCTGTGGGATTCTTCCACGGAGTTCTATCCCCGCGACGGCAAGATCACGTTCGAGCCGCTTGAGCCTAATTTCGCTATCGCGGTACGCAATATCGTCAAGTGGTACAAGGAAGGCCTGATCGATCCGGAAATCTTCACCCGTGGTCCGAAGGGGCGTGATATCCTGCTTTCCGGAAACCTCGGCGGCTGCACCCACGACTGGGTTTCCGCGGGTAACTACAACAGCACGCTGCCCAAGTCGATCCCTGGTTTCGAGATGGTCGCGTTCGCTCCTCCGATGGACCAGAACGGCAACCGCGTTGAGCGTGTCATGCGGTATCCTGGCGCCGGCTGGTCGATTTCTTCCTCCTGCAAGGATCCTGTGGCCTTGATCAAGTTCTTTGATTTCATGTTCAGCGAAGAGGGCTACACCTTGATGAACTGGGGTATCAAGGGCGAGACCTATGAAGAGCGTGAGGATGGAACCAGATATTTCACCGATGTCGTCATGAATAGCGACCAGAGTCCGCTTGGCTATCTCAGAAGTGTCGGCGTCCAGTACCGTATCGGCATGAGGCAGGATTCCCGGTATGAATATGCTTTCATGACTGAGGCTGGTGAAAAGGCCAACCTCCTGTATGAATCGCATCCTGAATGGTTCCCTGAGGATCTTCCTCCATACCTGGACGGTGCGCTCGGTTTGAAGTACCCTCCTGAGTACGAGGCTGAATATCAGAAGATCATGGCGAACGTCCGTCCGTACGTCGATGAGAAATTCCAGTCCTGGATGCTCGGGACGGCCGATTTCGACAAGGACTATCCCGGGTTTGTCAAGGAGCTGAAGGCCAGGGGTATTGATCGTGCGATCGAGATCAACCAGATCGCCTACGATATTTTCCTTGGTAGCGACCGATAGTTTTTGATTGCAACGACGGGGCCGTCGCGTTCATGGCGGCGGCCCCGTCTCATATCTGGCTGTTGGCGGTTTTGGCTGACAGAAGATGGTTCGGAAGTGGCGTTGGTCACCGCACGCCTCGCAGTTGATTCAAAGGATTGGACGGGATCATGATGATGGACACCTTGTGGTTTGACAATCTCCCTGAGAAATGGGAGGATGGGCTTCCCTTTGGGAACGGACGTCTGGCCGGAATGCTTTGGGGCGACCGTTCAAAGGATATCGTCAGCCTCAACCATGAAGACCTGTGGACTGGGGATTTCAGGGACCGGGAATGCGAGGTCGGTTCCCACTTTCTGCCGTATGTCCGCGACTACTTGAAACGGGGCGAGAATTTCAAGGCGACCGCGCTGGCCGCCGTCGCGTTCGGTGGCAACGGCGGGATATCTCCATTGCCGCGGAGAATGGATTCTTTCCAACCCGCCTGCGATATCGTTTTGTCCCATGATTGTCAGGAGCTTGTACGGCGTGAACTTTCGTTGAAGGACGGGATTGTCTCAAGTCGGAAGGAGAATCTGTTCGTTACGGCCTTCTGCCACTGCGTGGAAGATATCTTCGCCGCAAGATGGATTTCCACGCATCCGTTCAACGCCCGGTTGGCGGTGACAAGGGAGGCTCGGGAAGGGGTTTCTTGTCGGTACGATATCAGTACGGAGACGCAAAGCGTCGTATTGTCCGTTGACGCGGGAGCGGGAGTCAACTACTCGGTGGCGTGCGGGGTTCTGACCGATGGGTGTGTGTCCACGATATCAGACGGGTTCGCTGTATCGCAGGCCACGTATGTCACGGTGCTTGCGAACATAGGTTCCGAATTGCGCGGGATTGAGTCAGAACTCACTTCTCATGGGCTTTCAAACGATTACCGGTCGCTGGCTGAGTCCCAGTCCGTGGCGTTCTCCGATATCATGGGACGTTGGGCGTTCGACGTCGAGGATTCGCGTTCCGCGGAGCTTTCTCAGCTTTCCATAAATAAAAGACAAGAATTATTCCGAGATGGGGCTGATGACGCCCAACTCGTCTCATTATATGCCCGTTTCGGTGTTTACCTCATGGTGAGCGGTTCTGTGTTGGCGAAACTGCCGTTGCATCTCCAGGGCAAATGGAACCATTGCGTCTACCCGAAATGGAACAGCGACTATCATCTCAACATCAATCTCCAGATGAACTACTGGTTCACCGATGCGCTTGGACTTGACTCCTATACCAGGCAGATGACGGACTATGTGCTTTCCCTGTTGCCCAAGGCGCGTGAGGCGGCGAAACGGCTGTACGATTGTCGCGGCGTCGTATTCCCGCTGAATTCCGATATCTGGCGGAATGTAACGCCTGAATCCTACAACTATGCCGTCTGGATTTCCGGGGCCGGCTGGCTGACGATGCATTTCTGGAACAGTTTTCTCCATACCGGCGATCTGGAATACCTCCGCGACTATGCTTTTCCGTTTTTCCAGGAGGTGGCGGCGTTTTACCAGGACTATGTGGAATTCGATGAAGACGGCGTGGCGCAGCTCATGCCCAGCCAGTCGCCGGAGAACCGGTACGAGGGATGCGGCTATTTTCCCGTAAGCATGTGCATATCTTCGGCCATGGACGTTCAGGTCGCCCATATGGCTCTCGATATCGCCATACAGAGCGCGAAACTGCTCAACATACCTGAAAAGACATACGCTCCATGGCGGAGAATCTTTGACAAGCTCCCTCCGTTCAGGATTGGGGGCGATGGACGGTTGCTGGAATGGGACGATGAGGATAAAGTCGAGCTGGAAAAAGGGCATCGGCATTTTTCCCATCTGTTCGGTGCGTTCCCCGGCGACATATTCACCCCTGAATGGAATGTTCTTCAATTCCTTGCGGCCCGCAAGTCCCTGGAATACCGGCTTGCCCATGACGGCGGGCATACCGGATGGAGCCGGGCTTGGAGCGCATGTCTGTTCGCCCGTTTTCAGGCTCCTGACAAGGTATCCGAATGTTTCAGGACATTGATCGGCAATCTCTCCTCAACGACGTTGCTGGATCTGCATCCCGATTATCATCCGTTGAAAAAACGGCCTGACAAACCGAAAGACGATCCGTTGCTGTTCGACAAGCCGGTGGAGAATCCCCCGATGGTCTTCCAGATCGACGGGAATCTGGGCGGGACGGCGGCGTTCCTTGAGGCGTTGATGCAATGCCGGGACGGGCATCTCTACCTGTTGCCGTCCGTTCCCGCCTGTTGGACGGCGGGGCGGATCGGACCGTTACGGACGAAGGGCGGGCATCTCGTTTCCTTCGCCTTTGAGAATGGGAAGGTCACGAAGCTTGACGTGACGCTTGGTTTTGCGAAACAGCTCGTAGTCGTCGGTCTGGGCGGGGATGGTTCCGATCTCCTGCTTGAAGGGGCCGCCGGTACGAAATACACGATACGGTGATGCGATATGCTGCAAGAACGTGACCGGATTCTGCTGAACGCCCGGAGAGTCCTTGAAAATACTTTTCTGTTCGACAACCCTTGGGACATGGAGGCGACTTCAATTCCCCAGGTTCTCCCTGAACCGATTGATTGGGAATACCAACCGTATGATGATCCGGAATGGACTTTCATGTTGTCCCGGCACGGGTTCATCTTGGATTTGGCGCATGCGTATGAGCTCACCGATGACATGCGGTACGCTGCCAAGGCTTGTTCCCTGATATTGTCGTTCATCGGTTCCGTCCCGTATGGGAGTCATCGGGGGAGCAACTGCTGGCGGAGCCTGGACAGCGCGATTCGGGTGGACAACTGGCTTGCGGCGCTGCCCCCGTTGGAATCCAGCGGGATGCTGGATGACGGTTTCCTTTCGCAGTTGCGGATGTCCGTCCAGGTACACGCCGAATTCCTTGCTTCGGTGGACACGGTGTTCTCAAAGCTGTCCAACTGGGGGTTGATTTCCAATGGCGGACTGTACCATGCCGCGTTGTGGCTTGGCGACGCCCGGTACGAGGAACTTGCCGTCCGGCGGATCGTTGAATGCGTCGGGTATCAGGTGCTGGCGGATGGAATGCATTGGGAGCAGTCCCCCATGTACCATGCCGAATGTCTCCGTTCATTGATGCAGGATGTCCGTTTGTCCCGCAGGTATAGGCATGGTTTGCCCGACGAGATTCCTGAAGCCGCCCGCCGTATGTGCCACGCTACGCTGGCTTCGATGAAACCTGACGGACGACAGTTCCTCCAAAGCGATTCCGACGATACCTCGGTACGGGGTCTTTTGTCGGAAGGTGCGTTGCTGTTCCGTGATCCTGTATTGAAATTCGGTGGGCTCGCTCAATTGGAGCCTCCATTTCCTCCGGCGGAACAAGCCGAATATGATAGTCTGGAAGTCATGGGTCCCGCATATACATCAGTCGCCCTATCTGAAAGCGGCAATTATTACTTGCGAAGCGGTTGGGGGCCGGACGCCACAGTAACTCATTTTCGTTGTGGCGCGCTGGGAAGCGGGCACGGGCATGCCGACCTGCTGCATGTCGATCTGTCCGGGTTTGGTCGGGATATCCTCGTTGACAGCGGCCGGTATACCTATGTGGATACCGTTGAGCGCAGGACGTTGAAGTCCGGGTTCGCCCATAACGGCATCATTCTCGACGGTATGGATTCGTTTGCCACTACCGATTCCTGGGGGTATTCCAAAAAGGCCGTGGCGGTTCAGCGGCAGTTCGTCGAGCGGGGCGATTGGTGCTATTGTTGCGGCGGCACCTTGGGATATATGGAAGGCGGACGCCCCATGTTCGTCCAACGGCATCTATTGTCGCTCGGTTCAGGTCTGCTGGTGATTTTCGATACCTTCCACGGGGCAGACGGACATGATTGCCTGAGAAGTTTCCATTTTTCCCCTGATGGTTATCTCCATTTGGGAACGGGATGCATCAGGTTCGATACCGGGGATGTCCGGGCGCTCTTGTGGTTCGACGGAAAAGAGTCGGCAAGGTTGGCGCCTTCGTCCTACTCTCCACGATATAATATTCTGGAAAAGAACGTGGCTCTTGAATTGCGGAGCACAGTCGGGCATGGGGCTTCCCGTTGTACGGTCGTCCAGCTCATGCCCTGTGGCGGTCCCTCCTTGGACGATGACAGTCTCCGGGGTGTGCGCGTTGGTGGAAGTCTTGATGATGCGGATGGTCGTGATAGCTGCTGCGTCAAGGGCGAACGTGATCGGAGCGATGATGTGGACGGAGCATGTACTGATAGTATCTGTGCTACTGACGGTGGTACGAATTGCGAGTGTATGGACACAGCCAGTGTTCTCATCTCTGATTTAGGGCGCTGTTCGTTTTCTCTAGTTGAAGAAGTTCCCGTTGTCGGCGCCACGACCGGCAAGGTGTTTTCCGAAACTGATGCGAGGGCTTTTACCGTTCATGTCGCGGGACGGGATGACGTGACCGTGCTATTCTGTCTGGAACAATGCATCAAGGGTGTGGATCTGTTGCGGGCGGGTGATATTCTTGGGTACGGCAGTGTGATCGTTCGGCAGGGAACCCGTCAGGAGGTGTTCACCGTATGAGCGTGCCGGGAGACGATTCTGTGCGTGCCGGAGATGCAGGAGGGGACGAAGTGCGGAGGAAGAACCTGTTGCTGGTCGTCTGCGACCAATTGCGCGCCGACTATCTTGGTTGCTATGGGCACCCTTCAATCGGAACGAAGCACATTGATGCGTTGGCGAAAGAAGGGGTTCGTTTCGAATCCTGCTATTGCGCCGCTCCGCTGTGCGGGCCGAGCCGGATCAGCCTGGTCACTTCGACCTATGTCGGGGAACATGGGCACCGCAACTATGGATCGACCATCAGCCCGGACGTGCCGAACCTTGTCACTTCGATCAAACGGGCCGGATACCGGACCGGCATGTTCGGCAAGAACCATATGTTCACTTATTCGCGGCTTGGCGAGGTCTGGGATGAATTGGATGAAATCTGCCTCGGCAACTACGACGACCATCCCTCCTATGAGCATTCCTTCTCGGCGTTCCCTTTGGAGCAGGACCACCCGTACAATATCACCGGACGGCTTACCGACGAGGCCATCGATTTCATGCACCGTGCCGATCGGCCGTTTTTCGCCATGGTCAACTATCAGGATCCCCATCCCGCGTACACCTGCCCCCGGCCATATGCGACGTTGTTCGATCCTGATTCGGTTGAATTGCCGGATACCTATTATGACAGGGAGCGGCAGCCTGTGCGCAATGAGGTGTGGCGCGTCCATTCCGAGATGTCCCTCTGCACCGAGCGGGACATGAAGAAAGCCATCGCCACCTACATGGGGCAGATCCGGTATGTGGATGATTGCGTCGGCCGCCTGTATCAGTTCCTTGCGACGGAGTCCTTGCTCGATGATACGCTTGTCGTGTTCATGAGCGACCACGGCGAGCTGCTGGGCTCTTTCGGCATGACGCATAAGATTCCCGTGTTCTATGAGCCGTTGGTACGGATTCCGGTCATCATGCGGTTCCCCGGCGGGCTTGGCGCGGGAAGTTCCTGCCCCGGTCTTGTAGAGGAGGTGGATCTCGCCCCAACCATCTTGACGGCTTTGGAAATCGACGTCCCCAGAAGCATGGTGGGGCAGTCGGTCTACCGGGATATCCTCGACGGATCCGTGCCCGGCAGAACATCCGTATTGGTGGAAGCCGGGGGTGGCGGCCCTACTTGTTCCGTGCCGGTGGAGGGGTTGCGGCTGAAGGCCCCGTTCCTGCCTACGAGCCTTGGGCCTGGCGCGATGGTCCGTACCGGGGACTGGAAGCTCTGCCAGTACAGCGACGACCTTTGCCAGATGTTCAATCTCGCTGAGGATCCCGGAGAGCGGAATAATCTGTATGATGATGAACGGTACGCCGGCATACGATGGAAACTGACCTTGCTGCTGCTCAACCGGTTGCTGACGGTAAAGAACCGTGACATGGGCTACGAGCGATGGCCGAAGTCGGTGGAACCAGGACGTGATCTGCGCTTTGAGCCCCTGGAGGGGCATGGGCGGTAAGTAAGGGGTGCCGACAAACTGGTTCATCCATGGTGTGTTGGTATTAACTATATATATGGTATGTAGAAAAAGAATATAACGAAGGATTGCCGAGATGAAGAAACGTAAGAACCTGCTCTATATTTTCGCCGACCAGTGGCGTTATCATGCCGTTGGCGCCGTTTGTCAGGATGCCGTACTAACCCCGAACATAGACGCCTTCGCCAGGGAGTCGATGCGGTGCGACCAGGCGATCAGCACATATCCGCTGTGTTCTCCCCACCGCGCCGCGCTGCTGACCGGCAAGTATCCGCTTTCCTGCGGCATGTGGACGAATTGCAAGCCGGGCCTGTACGACAAACTGATGCTCCGCGACCAGGAGACGCTGATCAGCGACGTCATGCACGGCGAGGGGTACGCCACCGCCTATATCGGCAAATGGCATCTCGACGCCAGCGAGCTGAACTTCCATAGAAATCCCGCCTCCGGCGCGGTGAACTGGGACGCCTATACTCCGCCGGGGGATCGCCGGCATCATTTCGACTTTTGGTATTCCTATGGCGCTATGGACAATCATCTTGACCCCCACTACTGGATGGATACCGACAAGCGGCTCAAGCCGGGCAAATGGTCCGTGGAGAACGAGACTGATGTGACTTTGGATTATTTGGAACGGTTGAAAGCCGCTTCCGCCGGTCAGGAGGACGCGAAGCCGTTCTGCCTGTTTCTCTCATGGAACCCTCCTCATCCCCCCTACGACCAAGTACCTGAAAAGTATCTCCGGCTGTATCCCGAAGGGGGCGAATCGTTCCGTGAGAATGTTCCGCGGGCCATGAGGGATGACTCCGCGTACCGCAAGGCATGGCGTGAGTATTATGCCGCGGTCTCCGGTGTCGATGAACAGTTCGGACGGATTCTCTCATATCTGAAGGAGAACGGCTTGGAGAATGATACCATCGTAGCGCTGTCCGCCGACCATGGCGACTGCATGGGTTCCCATGGGGTATACGGTAAGAATGTCTGGTGGGAAGAGTCCGTCAGGATTCCACTGTATGTGCGGGGCCCGCAGGTCGTTTCCGGCGTTACCGACACGCTGCTGGTCAGTTGCGACCATATGCCGACGTTGCTGGAGCTTCTGGGCGCACCGATTCCTGATTCCGTGGAGGGGCTGAGTCATGCGAAGGTGTTCCGCGGCGAACGGCCCGGCCGTCCCGTGCGGGAGCATGCATTCCTCTGCATGGTTCCCGGCATGCCCTCGATGGTGGCGGAATACACGAAGCGCGGGCTGGACAACAGGTGCTTTGGCTGGCGGGGTATCCGTACCCTCCGCTATACCTATGTCGTGGACAACGGGACTGTTCCCGGTACTGCGCAACGACGTTTCCTGTATGACAATCTTGAAGATCCGTATCAGCTTGCCGGTGCGGAGCTGCCGGCCGACAATCCCGTTTGCAAGGACTGGGATGAAATACTGAGAGGCTATCTCGTGCAACAGCAGGATGGCTTTCTATTGGAGAACAGACTATGAAGAAACTGGAAGAACTACCGTTGCGAAATTATGTACCCTTGAAAGGCGCTGGTCTGGATGCGGCGATTCGTGGCGGGATACGTCAGACGCGAAGTTGTCTGCCGGAGTTCGCGCATGCGTTCAAGTATTCGCACAGCGTGAACGGGTTCTATACGCCGCCTTCGGAGAACGTGGAATGGACCACCGGCTTCTGGACTGGCGAGCTGTGGCTCTCCTATGAAATGTCCCATGATCCGACGTTCCTTGACGCCGCCCAGTGGCAGGTGGGAAGCTTCCTTGACCGTATTGAACGGAAAATAGACGTTGAGCACCATGACATGGGGTTTCTGTATTCCCCCTCCTGCGTCGCTTCCTACAAGTTGACCGGCAATCCAGTAGGACGGAAGGCCGCCCTGCTCGCCGCCGACAACCTTGTTTCCCGCTTTCAGGAGAAGGGCCAATTTCTTCAGGCGTGGGGGCCGCTGGGGGCGAAGGACAACTACCGGTTGATCATCGACTGTCTGCTGAACCTGCCGTTGCTCTATTGGGCGAGCGGCGAGACGGGCGACGAACGATACGCCGGTATCGCCACCAGACATCTGCGCACCGCGATCAAGTATGTGCTGAGATCCGACGATTCGACGTATCACACGTACTTTTTTGACCCGGAGACCGGCGTTCCCGTCCGGGGCGTTACCGCCCAAGGCTACCGGGACGGCTCCGCTTGGGCGCGTGGCCAGGCTTGGGGGGTGTACGGCGCGGCTTTGGCGTACCGGTATCTGAAGGATGACGAATCGCTGGACGTATATACGCGGGTATTGGACTTTTTCCTCGCCCATCTGCCGGAGAATTGCATCCCATACTGGGATTTTGACTTCACCGGCCCGAGCGATGAACCTCGGGATTCCTCCGCATTGGCCATAGCCGCCTGCGGCATGCTGGAGATGGCGCGGGTCATGCCCGGTACTTCCGGGTCCGAGGTCTATCGGGATTATGCGGCGCGGATGTGTTCCGCTTTATGGCGCCATTGCGCAGTGACCGATCCCGCGGTTTCAAACGGACAGTTGCTTCACGGCACCTATGCCCGGAAGAGCCCGTACAATACCTGCAACGACAGGGGCGTCGATGAATGCAACGCTTGGGGGGACTATTACTACATGGAAGCGCTTGCTCGCTTGAAACTCGACTGGAATCCCTACTGGTAAATCCATACGATGATGAGGAACCGACTACATGCAAGACAAGAAATCGACTCAAAAACCGAACATACTGATGATCCTGGTAGATCAATTGGCCTGGAGGGCGTTGTCCGTCTATGGGGGTGATGGAAATACTCCTGCGATCGATAGCCTGTATGACCGGGGCGTCGCCATAGACGCCTGCTACTGCCCCTGTCCGTTGTGCCAGCCCTCCCGTGCGGCGTTCTGGTCGGGGGTGCATTCCCACCGGACCGATGTCCTTTCCAATGGCCGGCAATGGCCGATTACGCCGATTCCCGAAACGATGCCCACGTTGGGCGAAACGTTCGTCAGCGCCGGCTATCGGACGATGCATTTCGGCAAGCGCCATGACGGCGGTGCGCTCCGCGGGTTCTGGTGCGCGCCGGAGAAGGAGCTGCCGGTCGAACAGCGTCACCCAGCCTGGCCGTACAACATGGATACGTTCGCTGATCGCTATACCGTCCAGGAGGCCACCCGTTTTCTTGGGGAATATGGCTGGGACCAGCCGTTGCTGATGGTCGCCGATCTAGTTAACCCTCATAATATCTGCGGATGGATCGGGGAAAACAAAGGCCCGCATACCGATATACGGGTTCCTGATAAGCCTGGAATGCCCGGCGTGGAGGATTTGCCCGACTTGCCGGACAATTTTGAATTTAATGATATAGACAATAGGCCGATTCCGGTACAATATATCTGTTGTTCACATGTAAGGCAGTCGCAGACGGTCGGTTGGACCGCTGAGAACTACCGCCATTATCTCGCCGCGTACTACCATTATCTGAAATGCGCCGACGACGATATCGCCGCGATTCTCCAATCGCTGGATGAAAGCGGTCATCGGGACGATACGCTGATCGTCTTCTTCGCCGACCATGGCGACAACATGACCTCCCGCGGGGCGGTGACGAAGCAGGTTTCCCTCTATGAGGAAGTCACCCGCGTCCCGTTGATATTCTCCGGCGCCGGCGTTGTCCCCCGGCGTGGGCCGGTACAGGGGCTTGCGTCCCTGATCGATCTGTTCCCGACGCTTTGCTCGGTCGCTTCGATTCCCATACCTTCCGGTCTGGACGGGGTGGACATTTCTTCCGTCCTGCGTGAGGGAACGCTTCCTACGCGCAAGTACGTGAGCAGTGAATGGACGACTGAATGGGGGTATACGGTGTCTCCGGGGCGCATGCTTCGGAGCGGCCGATACAAGTACATGGTCTATCTGGAAGGAAACGGGGAAGAACTGTATGATTTGGAACGCGATCCCGGGGAGAAGCGCAATCTGGTGAAAGATGCTTCCTGCGCCTCGGTCCTTGAACGGATGCGGAACCTGATGGCCGAATATCTGTCGGAAACGGGCGATACATTCTACAGCCAAAGCTGGAAGGCCGATCCCCGGTGGCGAAGCCATGAACTGGGCTGGCGGCATCATGTCGGGGTGGCCGCCCCGCAGTACAAGGGGGTATGACGATGAAGAAACGACAGGTCGTGCTGATCATGACGGATACGACCCGCAAGGACATGCTGGGCTGCTATGGCGACGCACGGATGAAGACCCCTCACCTTGACCGGCTTGCGCAAGATGGCATCCGGTATGACCGGGCCTACGACTGCCAGCCCGTATGCGGGCCTGCACGGTCGGCGATCTTCACCGGGACGTTTCCCCATTCCAACGGCGTAGTCACCAACTGCGTGCCGATGGGGGAGAACGTAAAGACGATCGGGCAGCGTCTGTCCGACAACGGGATTCCCTGCGGCTATGTCGGCAAATGGCACCTGGACGGGTTCGACTATTTCGGTAACGGTCTCTGTCCGGAAGGATGGGACCCCGACTATTGGTATGACATGCGAACCTACCTCCTTGAACTTTCCGAGGCTGATCGCGTTCGTTCCCGTCAGTCGCAGACCGCTTACGACCCGACTTGGACGGAGGACATGACTTATGCCCATAGGACGACCGACCGGGCGTTGTCCTACTTGGAGAACTTCCGTGACAAGGAATTTTTCCTGACCGTCTCGTATGATGAACCTCATGGTCCATGTCTATGTCCCGCGCCCTACAACACGATGTACAGGGACTTCGCGTTCGACGCCGATCCTGTATTCGCCGACTCCCTGCGCGACAAGCCGCTGATGCAGCGGCTCTGGGCCGGAGCCGCTCTGGATCAGTATCCCGCCGAGTTGCACCGGAGTTCCGACATGCTGGCTCTGTTCCTGGGTTGCAACAGCTTCGTTGACCATGAAATCGGACGTGTGCTTGCGCGGATTGAGAAACTGGTTCCCGATGCGCTGGTCATATACACTTCCGACCATGGCGACATGCTCGGCGCACATCGGTTGCAGGGCAAGAACGCCTGTTTCTACAAGGAAATCACCAACGTTCCGCTGATTATCCGTGATGGCCGGAAAGGGGCGAAGGGTGTGGTGACGCAGGAATGCGCTTCCCATATCGACCTCGCCCCGACCATCCTGGATTATTTCGACCTGCCTGTTCCGAAGCTGCTGGAGGGAAAAAGCATCCTGCCGCAGATCAAGGAGCCGTCTGTCCATATCAATGACTACGTGTTCGTCGAATTTACCCGCTATGAGGTTGATCATGATGGTTTCGGGGGATTGCAGATGATGCGCGGCGTAACCGATGGCCGTTGGAAATTGTCCATCAACCTCATGGATACGGACGAGCTGTATGATATCGAGACTGATCCTGGCGAGGTGGTGAACCGGATCAATGATTCGGGATGCGCCGAAATCAGGGACCGCCTGCACGACGCGCTGCTCCGGCACATGGACGATACCCGCGACATGTACCGCGGATACCAATGGTTGGTCCGCCCTTGGCGTCGCGATGCGTCCGCCGCATGGAACAACAGCGGCTGTACCCGTCAGCGGGAGAACGAAGAGTACGAATCTCGCCAGTGGGACTACGACACCGGCCTGCCTATGGCCGATGCCGTGCGCGGCAAGAAGCTGTACGACGAAAAGCGCTGATGTGGCGTGGAACCGCCCTGATACTGTGGTTGTCCGTAATGTGGGCATGGTGGCGATGATCGTGATGGTAGCGACCTGGGTGGCAGATTGACCTGGTCGCCTAGTCGATGTCCGCGGTATGGATGTCTTGCCATGCCCCTGTCTCGCCCCGGTCGGCCAGCCCGGAAATCCCACCACCATCTTGTGAGCCCGTTTGTCGGATTCGTCGGTATGATGGCGGGATATTCGGGTCGATTCGTGTATGAACCCGCTATCGTCTACTGGAGCGAAACAAACAAATCGTTGAGCGCCTCACTCATCGTAGGATGGGTGTAGATGGCATTTTTCAACGTCTGGTAGGGGAGTTTCGCATCTATGGCGAGCTTGACCAGGTTGATCATCTCATAGGATTCCTCGCAGAAGAAATGTGCTCCTAGAATCAGGCCGGTTTTGGCGTCCACCACGGCTTTGAGCAGTCCCGTCTGGTCGTTGAGCACCAGAGCCTTTGGAATCGCCGCCACGGGCAGTTTCGCAACCTTGATTTCATATCCCTTTTCCAACGCCTCCTGTTCACTCATGCCGACGCGGGAGAACGGCGGGTCGATGAATACGCTGTAGGGTACGGCGCCGCGGTTCGCGGTGGTCCGACTTCCATCACCCAGAAGCTGCGAAGCGACGATTCTGTAGTCGTCCAACGAAATATATGTGAATTGCAATCCTCCTGCGACATCCCCCATCGCCCAGACATCCGGCGCCGTGGTTTTGAGGTGTTCATCGGTCCGTATCGCTCCACGGTCGGTCAGCGCCACACCCGCGGCCTCAAGGTTGAGACCTGCGACGCTAGGCCTTCTGCCGGTAGCGACCAGAACCGCTTCTGCCGCAAGATGTTCGACACCCTCCGCGGTCTCAACCGCAACGATCGCCTTTCCGTCATCATCCCGTACATCCTGTACCTTCGCGGAACGGATGAGCCTGATGCCACGTGCCGTCAGGCTTTCGAGTACCGTCTGCGCGATCTCTGCGTCTTCGCGGGGGAGAAACGCGGCTTCGTTCTGTACGACCGTCACTTGCGAGCCAAAATTGGTGAACATGGAAGCGAACTCCATCCCGATATACCCGCCGCCGATAATGACCATCCGCTCAGGAAGCCGGGTCAGTTCCATCAATGAGTCGCTGGTATAGAAGAATTTGCTCTCCTTGAGTCCCGGAACCGGCGGAACGAACGGCACCGCTCCCGTATTGATGAATATCCACTTCGCTTCCAAAGTCGTCTTGGTTCCATCCGTCATCATCACGCCCAGACGATGGGAATCGATGAACGAAGCTTCTCCCGCCAGAACCTCGATGTTCGGATTGTCGGCGAGCTTATGATAGTTTTTTCCTCTCAACGTAGAGGTCACGAAATTCTTTCGCTCTATCGCTTGTCTGTATCTGGCCGCCTTGTCCGCGAACGTCCCCCCTTGGACAGTGGACAACGCCGCGCTATGGACGAGAGATTTTGTCGGTATGCATGCTACGTTGATGCAGGTCCCGCCGTACATTCCGCTCGACCGTTCAATCATGGCGACGCTCTTTCCTGCCGCGGCCAAAGCCCCCGCAAGGGTTTTTCCCCCTTTTCCGAACCCGATGATCGCTGCGTCCACATGTATCATTTCCTACCCCTTCCGGCTATTGGCCGGTATGTCGGGAACCCGCCGTCATGGGCGGTTCTTCTCCCGATTGTTGATGATGAACACCCTTTCCGTTTCTGACGGCTTGCGACGTTGTTCCTTCGATCCTCCGGCATATGTGGCTTCCAATTGTACCTTCTGGCCTGCGATACCGGGGTATATGCGCCTTGTCAGGCTCCAAATATCCGTTGCTCTATGTCGAGGATGCTGACAGTGGAGAGCCGCGTTGCGCATAGTTGGTCCAGTTCCGCGTATATTCCATCCATGACATCCGCTATGCCCGCCGCCACCAGGCATTCCATATCGGGATCTCCGCTTCGCCATCCCGCCTTGACGAAAGTCGTGCCGGTGATTTCCCTGATATCCCTGAGACTGATCTCCTTCGCCGGTTTCGCCAGCAGATACCCTCCGCTGATACCCTCGCGGGTACGGACAAGACCGGCCTGTTTCAGTTTGCCCAGCACTTTGCGGACCCTGGTCGGGTTCGTGCAAATGTTTTCCGCCAGTTCCTCGCTGGAAAGCCGGGTGTTCTTGTGATCCAGATAGACCAAGGCATGTACCGCCACATTGAAGTCGCTGTTCATCGTTCTGAACCTCCTGTACGAAAATGACCGGCGGCGGATTCTGCGCTCCCTATCCCTATACTGTATATAAAACATATACAGTTTGAAATTGTCAAGTCTTTTTTATCCATTCGGACAACGCCGGATGCTTGTTGGCGCCCTTGCAGTATCATTTCGACAAATCGGAAAAGCCCTGCATGTCGAACGATATGTGCGGTGGTGCAAGAGGAATGAGAAATTCCCTCCTTCTTGGTTGTCCCGCAAGACTATTCTTGTCATTCAATAGCTGAAAACTCTCGGCAAAGAGGCCGTCACCCAGACGCTCATCGACATGCTGACGGCAAAGCTTACGGACGCTGAGAAGTCGGTCGTACAGAAGGAAGCGGCGGAAGCTACCGATTGGGTGTATGATACTATCCGAAAAATATGTGGAGGTGAACAAACACAATGAGGGCAGTGGCACGGCTTTCGGACAACGACCGAAGGGAGTTGTTCAGAAACACTGCGGGCAAGATGGGGCTGCATGACGCCATTGTGGAAAAAGACTTCTGGGTGTGTTTCATGCCAGACTATCCGGCGAGTTCCCTGTACCGTTCTTTGGCGTTTCTGACTTGCTTCTCCAAATTCTCGTCCGGTTGATACAGGGTGCTTTTCTGTTTGAGTCCTCTGAGCTTGTTGAGCATATCGATGTTCCCGATCCCCTGAATCCCAGCGGAAACAGCGCCTAAAGCACTGATTTCGGTCGTCGGAAGGACGGCTATCGGTGTGCCGCACGCTGTCGCCAGATATCGCATGAACAAGGTGTTGCCGGTAATGCCGCCGCCCGCTACGAATGGAACTGGACTGGAAGCGTCGATGAACCGAGTGAGGCTTTCCTGCATGAATCCGGTAAGCACAGCCAGGTACAAGTATAGGCTGTGCAACAGTTCCGGCAGTCCGGTATCAAGCTGGAGCCGCAGGAAGTTGACCTCCTTCGTGCCGGTGGTGCCGAGGATGAAGTCTCCGTCACACGTGATCAGACACCCCAGGTCGGGATTCGTTTTCCGGATGATGTCGTTCATGGCGTCGAACTCCGCCGCCACCGGGCTTTTCCCGCCGAGGCCCATGACGTACGCAAGCAGGTTGCCGAACATCCTGAAGGAACGGGTAATGATGTAGGAACGGTCCGCAAAGCCCGGCAGGATGCTGCCGCCGGTCGGGTTGTAGGTCGTTTCCCCGCTGTAATCTTGTGTGCGCTGAGTACCGCTGAGCATTGTCAGCACGGCTGACGTACCCATGGAATCATAGAAGAGCGGTTGCGTCCGCCGAGGATCGGAGAATATGGTTTCAATGCCGTACAGCCCTACCATGTGGTCATGCCCGCCGACGGCGTAGACAATGCCGTCCGATTCACCGATGGGGGTTCCCATGCAAGCCAATTCCCCTGGAGATTCCAAACCGAAGGTTTCCAGAAGGGGAGCTATCCAACTTTTGCGATGGACGTCGAACATATAGGAACGGGCCGCCTGCGTGTAGTCCCAGACCGCTTTGCCTGTCTTTCGGTAGACTTCATAGGCAGTGACCGGCAACCAGTACTGGGCGTTGGCGCAACCGGATATATGTTCCCTCATCCACAAAATCTTGTCGAGGGAGCACAGTCCGTTGGGGACGAACCCTGTGGTTGCAAAACCGCAGTAGGGTTCCATGGCCTTCCGCTGTTCCTGTGTGGAAGTGATTGCCGTGACATTCCATACGGGGCAGTCGTACAACGGCTTTCCGCCGGACAGGGGGACCACGCTCTCTCCAATGCTGGAAAAACAGACGCTTCTGACGGTATACCCCGATTGCGCTTGTTGGAGAAAACCGTCCACAAGCTTGTCGATCCTTGCGATATCGAAGAACTCCATGCCGTCTATCATGTGCTTTGGGGTTTTCTCCGTATACAGATGGGCGATTTCTCCCCGCCCGTCGATGACAAGGCATTTTGTATTCGTCGTTCCGATATCGATTCCGACATATCCGTTCATGGTTGTGTCTCCTTGCGGCTCGCTGACGGCTCGCTGCGATGGTCGGCCCATCAGGTCCGCGGTCTATGATAGCCCGCGGTCTTTTCTTTAGCAATCATGAGGACCCATGATTTTTGCCTTGCCGGCTCGTGGGACCATTGGCGGGAACCGTCCGCGGTTTTTCCGGATAGCCTTCTGCTATCCATGGAACCTATGGGGTACGGCGAAGACTAGGATGATGGAACCGGAGATGACCGTCATGCGGGAACATCGGGACAACCGGGACATCGGCGGAATCCAGTGCGTGAGGGATTCTCTACAAGTTTTTTGAGTGCGTATTACCATTCCCGATGGATATTATGATACAATTTGTTTTTCTATAAAAACTTAAAAAGTTATATAAAATTTTCTTGCAATTTACTGACTTCGGGAGTAACCTAGAAAAGGTTACAATTGAAACTAAAAATTTGTTTCATAATTAACTAAAAGGAGATGTAGATGCAAATGATGAGAAAACTTCTCAGTCTGTCCCTCGTCCTCGTTCTGTCGATGGGATTTGTCTTCGCCGCGGGCTCATCTGAAACCGCTTCAGCCTCGAAGCCTCAGCAGATTCGGGTGTTGCTTTGGGATTCCACGTATAATTCGACAATCGTCCCCAATGATATCGAGGCGAAGTTTGAGGCGGCCAATCCTGGCTATGATGTCGTTCTTGAAAAAATCGACTACGACAACCTCGACAAGCAGATTCTGCTCGCCCATGCTTCAGGGAACGACTATGACGTGATCCAGGTGATCACCACTTCGTTGAACCCGCTGTACGCCGGCGGTGTACTCGCCCCGATGGACGGCCTGCTTGCCTCCACGAACCTCGATTTCTCCACTTGGTCCCCCGCCGCCGTCGCAGCAGGAAAAATCAAGGGGAATACCTACGGGCTTCCGTTCGACCCTGACTGCCGCATTCTAGCCTACAACGTCAAGCTCCTCAGCGAGTTGGGCCTGAATCCTCCGAAAACCACCGACGACATGCTCACCATCGCCAAAGCCGCGTATGAAAAGCTCGGCGTGTATGCGATGGCCGGTCAAATCAGCAAGAACGTATTCTGCATGTACGATCTCGGCGGTTTTCAGCTGTGCTTCGACTCCAGGGTGTACGATGAAGTGAACGGCAAGTATGTCGCCCAGCTTGATGCCCCCGAAGCCCTCGCGTTCGTAAAATGGGCCGTCGAGATGTATAAGTACATGCCCAAGGATACCAACATCAACGATACGCTCGCCCGCTCCATGTTCGCCCAGGGCAAAGTGGCGATGCTGTGGTGGACGCCCTCGCAGATCAAGAGCGTCATTCCTCAGTTCCCCAACAGGGCCGACCTTGAATTCTCCGTCATGCCCGTCGGACCGACCGGAGTCCGTGGTTCCGCCATGGGGGGGTACCACTGGGGTATCGGCGCCGGTTCCAAGAACAAGGAAGCCGCGATGAAATTCCTGGAATTCGCATTGCAACCGGAAAACCAGGCTCTGATCGCCCGTGGCCTGCCCGCTGACACTAGGGCGTTCGACTATCCGCCGTACAATGTGCCCGACTACAACATGTTCCGTGAGCAGCTGTCCACCAGCTCCTATCCCGCTCCGCTGATTTCCGTGTTCACCCGTGTCGCGGAAACTTGGAACCGCCGTTTCCAGGAAGCCTTGCTGGGAATCATCACTCCTGAAGAGGCGTGCCGTCTCGGACAGTCCGAAGTCCAGGCGATTCTCGATACGTACAACTCCTAATCGGGTGGTATAATGATTGAACGTTCATCGGGGCGGGGGTATGCTCCCGTCCCGGTGAATATTCTGTAAGGAAACAAATATGCTCGTCAGAAAGAAATTCAGCATAGTGCCATATCTCCTGCTTCTGCCTGCCGCGCTGATGCTCTGCGTATTCGTCATCTATCCGATGATCATGAACGTGGTGCTCAGTTTCCAGAATTATAGTCTGTTGCAGGTCGGAACGCAGAACGTGGGGATTTCCAACTACAGGAGGCTGCTTGCCGACGACAGGGTTTGGGCCGCCGTACAACGGACGTTCGTCTGGACGTTCATCAACGTGGCGGGCGCGCTGCTGCTCGGTCTCGGCTCGTCCTTGCTGTTGTCCGCTGGATTTCGGGGATCGAACCTGATCAAGTCCTTGATACTCATTCCCTGGGTGCTTCCGTCGGTCATTACCGGATATATCTGGTCGTTGATGCTCCAGGAAGACGCGGGGATCATCACCTACATATTGAAGAGCCTGCATATCGTCGCCAGGGACTTCTCGTGGTTCCGCACGGGGCCGTTGTCCATGGCGTCGGCCATCATGGCGAATATATGGAGGGCGTTTCCGTTTTTCACGCTGATGCTCTTCGCCAAGCTCAATACCGTTCCTCAGGACCATGTGGAGGCCGCCACTCTGGAAGGTGCCAACCAGGCCCAGCTGTTCCGATACGTTACGTTTCCGTATATCAAGCCGACGGTCATGACCTGTACCTATCTGTGCTTCATCTGGTCCTTCAATGCGTACGACATCCTGAAGGTCATGACGAACGGAGGCCCCGCCGAGCTGACGACGACCATGTCGATCATGGTACAGCGGGAGGCGTTCCAGTACTATGAGATCAGCAACGCTTCCACGATGAGCGTGCTCATGTTCTTCCTGATGATCAGCGTCATCGTTCTGTGCAATGTCGTCATCAAACTGATGAGAAGGTGGAAACAACATGCGTAAGAACAAGAAAGAGATACATTCAGCGGCGATGTTGGCCCGTAAACGGCGGACGAAAGGGCAGAGGGCCTTGGTCGGGCTCCTTGCTGCCATCCTTTTTATCATCGTGGTGTTTCCGTTCTATTGGATCATCCTTTCATCGTTCAAGTCCTTTCTTGAGATTTTCGAGGTGCCGCCCCGGATACTTCCCGTGCGCCTTGATTTCTTCAATTACGTGGAGGCGTTCAAGGATTATCACGTCGGTACCTTTATCATGAACAGTCTGTTGGTCACTCTGGTGACGGTGCTGAGCACTACGGTGATCTCCACCTGCGCGTCGTTCGCGCTGACCCGGATGCAGTTCAAGGGAAGCAAGCAATTCCAGGCGTTCCTCAAAATGACCCAGATGTTTCCCGTGGTGGTTCTGTTGGTCCCTCTGTTTCTGATGTGTACCAAGCTGAATTTGTATGGAACGAGGAGTTCGCTGATCCTGCCGTACATCGCATTGCAGATTCCTGTGTCGGTTATCCTGCTGTCTACCTATTTCATCGATATCCCGGTTGAGATGGAAGAGGCCGCGCTGATCGACGGCTGCAACCTGTTCCAGACGTTCATGTTCGTGATGCTCCCGCTGGCGGTCAGCGGTATCGTCGCGGTGAGCATCTATACCTTCATCCAGGTCTGGCAGGAGTTCCTGATCGCTTCCTCCTTTATCACTAATCATGCATACTATACGCTGACTGTCGGTCTGACGACGTTCAAGGGCGAGTTCATCAACTGGGGTGGCCTGATGGCCACTAGCGTCATTATCGCGGTTCCGGCTATGATTCTGTTCACAGCGTCGCAGGACTTCTTCATCAACCGCCTGGCAGGAGGTGTCAAGGAATGATTTCCAACGAGAGACTTTTCGCCGTGGCCGTGGCGTATTATGCGAATGGCCGTCGCCAACAGGAAATAGCGGAAGAACTGGGGGTTTCCCATGTCCAGGTGGGAAAGTATCTCAGGCTCGCTCAGGAACGCGGTATCGTCGAAATCACATTGAACCCTCCGTACGTTACCCCTGAAGACCAGAATCGGTACAATCTGTTGCTCAAAGAGATGTTTGGACTTAAGGAACTGGTTCTGGTACCTGGCGCGAACAGTGAAAAACATGCGTATTCCTTCCTTGTCGAAGGGGCCGTCAACTACCTGTTGCAGGCGTTTCCCAATGTCTCGACCAACGTCGGTTTTGGTCTTGGCCGGACGATGAACGAGATATCGACGGCGAAGATCCGCACAGTGGACCGCCGTAACAGCTGGAGATATTTCCCGTTGCTGAACTACAATCTAGTGGATGATCCGTCCGTGGTCGGGCGCGCCGATTATTTTAGCTACAAGACGATAGCGGACAACTTTGTCCGATGCTGGGGAGGCGGGGTAGACCGCAACTTCATGGAATTGCTCCGTTTGGAGACCGAGCAGGGGAGCTCGCTCTTGAACGCCGATGCGTTCTGGGATTCGCTGGATGTCATTATCGGTGGCGTCGGCGTACCGTTCTCACGTGAACCGAACGTCCGGAGGGCGATGTTCGGCGACGCTACGGCGAAAGAACTGGCGGGCAAGGACATTCCGGGTGATTATCTGAACTATTTCTTTGATTCTGACGGGAACATCTATGCTCCGCAGGTTCATGGGCGACAGATGATCTCCTGGGAGCGGATTGCGTCGGTTCCGCGGAAGATAGCGGTCGCCTCCGGGTATCAGAAGGTGTCGAGTATCATCGGGCTGTTGAAATGCGATGTGGTCGATACATTGATTACGGATATCGCTACGGCGCGCAATATCGTGGACTCGATGAAATGACGGGAGAACCTATTGTGAACCTTGTGGTGTTCGCCGGTCTGCCGGGGACAGGAAAGACCACGGTGGCCCGACAGATCGCAACCGTTTGTCATTGGCCGTATTTTGATTATGATACCTTGGTTCAGCCTTTTTTACAGGAAATAGAGACGAAATACGGTTTGGGCGGTCATCGTCTGGAGTTCTATAAACATTGGCGGGCGGCTAGCTACGCTACGCTGTGGGCGCCGGTGCTGGAAAATCTCCGGCTTGGCAACGATGTTGTCCTGTCGGCTCCGCTCAGCACGGAGGTGCGGGACGATACTTTCTTCTCCCGTTTGAAAGCCGGTTTGGGACGGCCTGTCACGATTACGAGCTTCTATCTTGCTCCGCAGGATGGCCTGCATCTGGATATGTTGAAGCGTCGAGGGTCCATACGGGACGAAGAGGTCCTCGCGGATTGGGACGGGTATCTGAGGTCGCATGACGACAGTCCTCCCCGTTGGGACGCCGATCATTGCGCGTATCTGAAATTCAATGATTCCAACGAGGCTTTCGAGGCTTCGATGGACGTGTTGCGTACTATTGTCTCTGGAAGAATTTCCGGAAGAGGAGAACTATAAAATGGCATTGGTTACGTTGGATTATGTGATGAAGAAGGCGATGAAGGGCGGTTACGCCGTAGGCGCGTTCAATTTCTTCACTTTGGAAAACCTGTTGGGCATCGGTCTCGCCGCGAGCCGCAAAGATAGCCCGGTAATCGCGATGGCGTCTGTAGGAGCCATGAAGGTGATGGGCGAGAAGACCACCGTAGGGGCCTGTCGCGGCATGGCTGAGGACTACGGCGCGGAAGTCGTCCTGCATCTGGACCATGCGACGGACTATGATATGATCTGCCGTTGCGTGGACAACGGCTTTACCTCCGTCATGATCGACGCTTCAAGTAAAAGCTATCAGGAGAACGTCGATATCACCGCCCGCGTCGTCGAGTATGCGTCCCGTTACGGCGTTTCCGTAGAGGCTGAGCTGGGGCATGTCGGCGGCAAGGAGGACCATATCAGCGTGGATGAGCGTGAGGCCCTGTTCACCGTGCCTGAGGATGCGGTGCGCTTTGTGCGGGATACCGGAATCGATGCTTTGGCGGTAGCCGTAGGTACGGTGCATGGGTTCTACAAGAGCGAGCCTAAGCTCGATTTTGATCGGATTGCGAAGATCAACCAGCTGATTCCCGGCATGCCGCTTGTGCTGCATGGCGGAACGGGAGTTCCCGACGATGATTTCAGAAGGGCGATCACCCTTGGCGTCCGGAAGATCAACGTAGGTACTGAGCTGAAGGTCCATGGAGTGTTCGACGTGTCCAGGAAGGCGTACATGGAAGAAAAAAGTTCAGACCCGCGGAAGGTGTCGACCCAGGTCATCGAGACTTGCGCACGGATCGTAGAAGAGAAGATCGATGTCATGGGCAGCGCCGGCAAGCGCTGAGTTTGCGGGCGGCGCCGCGGAATGTTGAGACGATGATTCGCCGGGGTGGAGGCTATGCGACAGAAATTTGACGAGCTTGAAAGGGTGGTCCGCGAATGCGGAGTATATGCCAGGGAACGGCAGAAGGGTATCCATCGTTCCTATAAACCGGATGGAACGGTGCTGACCGAGACCGACTTGGAAGTGACCCGGCGAATCGTGCGGACGTTGCTTGGATTGTTTCCCGATTGCAATATTGTGACGGAGGAGGAGGTCGTCAGGGATTTTGATGAAAACGCCCCGATGACCTTCGTCCTCGACCCTATCGACGGGACGGATTCCTACAGCCAGGGGTTTCCCTCCTGGTGTGTCGGGCTGGGGGTTCTGGATAGGAATCGGCAGCCTGTGGGAAGCTTCGTATACGGGCCGCGGTTCGGCCGTGGTTGCGAGGATCTGTTTCTCAGGACGGATCCCGGCGATTCCGCGGTCTATCTCAACGGGGAGCCTTTGTCTACGGAGGGTATTCTCCATGGCGAGAAGGATGTTCCCCGGTATATCACGACAGGCTCGAACATCTTGAAGCAGCTCCCGCTGGAGAAAGCGGGATGCAGGTTCCGTTCCTATGGTTGTTCGATTCTGCATATCGTTTCGGCGGTAGCGTTCTTCGGAATTGACGCTTGTATCGATCCATTATGCTATGTCTGGGATATCGTTCCTCCCCATGCGGTCGTTAGAAAGGTCGGCATGGAGTATCAGTATTGGACGGGGGACGAGTTCTTCTACGATGACAGCATCCTGCTGGACCGGAAGAAATTTTCCAAACCGTTGGTCATAGGTACCGAGGCTTGCAGGAAGGAACTGATCACTCGATTGAACGGTTGAATATCTCTCCACGCCAGGTGCGTGGTTGTCGTAAAGTGGCCTTTTCGCGCCTGAACATGGAAAGGGCCATATGAAAAAGGATTTCGTATACTATGGATTTGCCGTCTGTATTGACAGTTTGCCTCAGCCCGACATTCCAGAAGACGATTGTCTTTGATGATTTTCACGAGGATGAGGTCAACCGTAGCGCCGATTATCATATATGCGCCTCGGGAAAGGGTATCAATGTATCCCGGGTGTTGCTGCATCTGGGGCGGAATTCCGTGAATCTCACCCATCTTGGCGGAAGCAGGGTGGATGAGTTTCTCGGACTGTGCGATGCCGAGGGCATTTCCGTTGAATTCGTCAGGACTTTGGCTCCCATCCGTACCTGTACTACGATCATCAACCGGAAAAAGAACACCAGCACGGAGTTGATCGAGGAGACGCTGCCTGTAGCCGCGGAGGTCGCGGAGCTGGTGTTCGACAAGTTCGCCAAGGCGTTGCCCGCCCATGCGGCGGTGGTGATTTCCGGTACGAAGGCCCCTGGGTATACGGATGATATTTTCCCCCGGATGACGGCCCATGCGAAGAAACTGGGGAAGCTGGTCGTCCTTGACATCAAGGGAAATGATTTGGAAGGATGCCTGCCGTGTGTGCCCGACATCATCAAGCCTAATCTCTCTGAATTCGTTGCCACGTTCATGCCGGGACGACGGGTACTGGAAAACGAAGACACCGAAGGTCTGTATCGGGAGATTGAAGCGCTGACCCGGACGATATACGATACCTACGGGGTCAAGTCCGTAATCACCCGCGGAAAGTTCGACACCTGGGCGTTCGATGGTTCTTCCTTGCGGGTAATCCCGAATGTCGATGTCCCGGTGGTCAATACGATTGGATGCGGGGATACCTTGACCGCCGCTACGGTGCATGCGCTGCTGTCCGGCCGGGAATTCTGTGACGCCGTCGGGTTCGGAATGGATTGCGCCGTGCGCAGGGCGTCGAAGCTGTCGCATGGTATCACCGAATAGCTTGTCTTTCCCCGCGGCCTGCTTCGGATGCGCCGGCCTTTCCAAAGGTGCGGAGGGGGGGGATATCTGAAAGCGTTGGGGCGGAAGAAATGTATCTCCATACGACAAGAGGCCGTCGCATCGGGATACGACAGCCCCTGTTTACAACCAATACTGTAGAATGGCTATTCTATCGTCTGGTTCTTTTTGCGTTTGCGGACGCATTCGGTGAGCAAAAATTCTATCTGTCCGTTGATGGAGCGGAAGTCGTCTTCCGCCCATGCCGCGATTTCATCATACAACGTGGCGGAAAGTCTCAGGGGTACCTGTTTCTTCGCTTTCTCCTTGTTGTCTGCCGGTTCCGTCAAAATAAAGCCCTCTTTAATATATCGAGCCGCTGTTGACGATGGGCTGGGCGTCCTTGTTGCCGCACAGCACGACCAGCAGGTTGCTCACCATCGCCGCCTTTCGCTCTTCGTCAAGGTCGACGATCTGCTTCTGGCTCAGTTTTTCCAATGCCATTTCTACCATGCTCACCGCGCCTTCGACAATCTTCTGGCGTGCTGCGATGATCGCCACGGCCTGTTGCCGCTGAAGCATCGCGGCGGCGATTTCTGGCGCATAGGCGAGGTTGGTGATCCGTACTTCAAGGATTTCCAGTCCGGCGTCCTCAACCTTCTTCTGGAGTTCTTCCTGCATCTTCAACGCGATTTCCTGGCTGCTGCCCCGCAACGTAGTTTCGTCGTCGTTCAACGGGTCGTCGTCGATCAGGTCATAGGGGTAGAGCCTTGCGGTATTCCTGATGGTGGAATCGCATTGGATCGAGAGGAACTCAAAGTAGTTGTTGATGCTGAGGACCGCTTTCGTGGGGTTCTCCACCCTCCAGATCACCACGGAGCCGATCATGATGGGGTTGCCGAGCTTGTCGTTGACCTTCTGCATCTGATTGTCCAGCGTTTCGATTTTGGTCGAAATCTTTCTCGTTCCGTTCTGCGCTTTCTTGCCGCCTTTGTATGTGTCGGAATCATCGGCGGATACATTGCTTTTCCCCTGCGGTTTGCAGGAAGCGACAAACGGATTCAGAAAATAAAAGCCTGCGTCCTTGACCGTGCCATGGTATTTGCCGAACAAGGTCAGGACGATGGCTTCGTTCGGACCGACGACCTTGAAGCCTGCGAAAAGAACACAGAACAGGCAAAGCAGGACTGTCCCGGCTATCCCGGACGCAATGGCTGGAACATCCTCGTAGGAATTCCCGGCGAAAACAATCAGTCCAATCGAGCCGATCAGCAGGATCACTTCAATCACAATGCCCCGAAATCCGCTTTTGGGATGAAGATTCTTTTCTTCGATATGGTTCAGCGTCATGATATCCTCCGTCATCATTTTTATATGATATCAAAATGATATCATAATGAATGCATGATGACAAGTGGCAATAGTAAAAAAATATAGATGGCACATTGGCTTTATAGAAGACAAGCCAAAGCTTTTTCATTGTCGTTAGTCTTTCATATGATCAAATCAAACTGGCTAGGTATTCCTCTGAAAAGAAAAAGTCATCGATGTCTTCTTGAGACCAGGCAGTTATCCAATGCACAGAGACCGTGAAGGGGGATGAAGCCAGCCATCGACGATATGCGGATACAATATAAGTCCCGCTGTCAAGTTCAATGAAGTCGATATTCCGCGTTCTGGAAATCAAGACTCCTTCCCAGCATAAAGCCCTTGAGCTGGAGTTTCTTATTCCAGAAGCCATAATGATTGAGCAGGGAAACCGAAACAAGGAAAAATCCCCAACCCCAGAAATCAGAATGAGAATCAATTATGGCTAACGCCCCCATCGCCCAAAAGATAAACGCTTGTATGTATCTGCATATGTCATTATCGATCACAGAAATGACAACGAACAAGCATAACGTTGCCAGTAGTATCCAATTGGTTGATGACACATATTCCAGATGCATAATCACAAATAGAAATGAACTTCCATTTCTAAGAGCAATGGTCCACGAATTTATGATGATTGTGACAACCAGTAAGAGGGAAAAGACAATTCCTAGGACTTGCTGTGTTTTTCTTTCAGTTTTATGAGAAACTATCATTTAGTCCTCCCAGAATTTTCTTTCTTTTACCATCTCCAGAGGGAATATCTGCTCCATTTCGGGATTCTGGATACTTTCAATCTCGGAAATAAGCTTTTCCCTTATGGTTTCAGCTTGCCATGCTCCACTAGTGACTGGGTTGTATTTTCCTTCTAGGGAATCATTTCGGGCGTCCGCAATATAATCTTGTATCATGACCAAGAGGAGGATATTCATTCCTCTCGTGATGATTTGTATGTTTCCGTCATAAAAGCAATTTAATGGATGCAATCTATCAATGAGATTTTCATCATCCAACGCATCGTGGCTGAATACCGTCTTAAAATAGCCCTTCTGAGCCATAAGAAAATAAGCGTTTGTGTGAAGTGCTGAGATTCTTTGTGGGTGACTGCAATGCGCTATGAACGGTAAAGCTGCAATCAGTCTCACCAGTGGATCATTTGCTTTTTGTAATACGACTTCTCTATTTGCAGAATAACTGGCCAGGGCAAAAAAAACGTCATCGCATTGGTTATTAATCATAGGATTAAGTATAAAACATACCAATATCAAATTAAAGTAAAAACGTTTAATCCGTCCATGAGTACGGTTTTAGCAACTTTAATAATCATATGCAATTAAATATATCAGACACTAAAGAGTGGTGGTGCTGCTATGCTTTTGACGGTACTTCCTGACATGTTGGCATGTCACTCAGGGCTACTATGGGTTTGATTGTAGGTGTAATTTACGAAATGAAAATTGAGGGACGATTTTTCAAAAAGTCCACACTTCAGTACATTTCGTGCAGATGTGAAGGGTAAAAGGGAATGGCAAGGTTTTTTGATATCATGATGATGAATGAGTAATTACATATATAATAATGAATTATTTTTTTTATATAAAAATTTGTTGTCAAAGGGTTACCCTGGTGGTAGCATATATTTGTCGGACAAATAGATTATTGAGAATGTTCGGATGTCGCATTCCATCGTGGCTTGCACGGTGCGGACAAGGGTATCCGGAGGGAGTGGTGCAATGAGAGTTACCCCTGTCAGGGCGGAGAGACTATCGGACAAAGTCGTCAGGCAGATTCTGGGGATGATTCATGACGGAGACCTTCAGCCTGGTGCGAAACTCCCTACGGAGACGCAGTTCGCTGAACAGTTCGGGGTAAGCCGGGGTGTAATCCGTGAAGCGATGACCCAGCTCCAGGCACAGGGGTATGTCCGCCGCCGACCCAAGGACGGTACGTATATTCAGGAAGACGTTCAGGATAAATTCGCCCGGCCTGTGTCTGACGCATTGAAGAAGGCCACGTATCTTGACCTGTTGGATTTCAGAGAATCCCTGGAAACCCGGATGGTGGAGATTGTGGTCGAGCGGGCCAGCGACGAGGAGATAGAGGAGATTGTCGAGAGCCTGACGGGGACGGACGATGGTTCGGAGCCTTCCACTGTAGATCATTATTTCCATTATAAGCTTGCCCAGGCGTCCAAGAATGTCTTCTACATGAATTTTATCGACACGTATTACGATTTGATTGAGGAAATGGCCCAGCAGAACATGAAGGATCAGCAACGTAGCGATTTGGTGGCTCAGGAGCATGAAGCGATCGCCCGTGCCATAGCCCGTCGGGACAAGGACGCCGCCAGGGAAGCCATGGCCTATCATATGCGGATGGTCCGCAAGGCCCGGCAATCGCAGGAGGACCGATGATGCCGAAGTGCTTCAAAATCCTTTCACCCTGCGGTATCCTTGGCTATGGGTTCCCTGATTCATCGTTTGAAGCCGGCCTTGCCGACCGGCCGGACGCCATTGTCGTCGATGCCGGTTCAACGGATGCCGGTCCCCATAAGCTGGGCGCGAAGACCGCCATCGTAAGCCGTATCGCCGCGAAGAAGGATCTGGTTAGGCTGATTGACGGAGGCATCCGGCTGAACATTCCGGTCATCATCGGCTCCGCTGGAGGAAGCGGGGGGAAAAGCCATGTGGAATGGACTCTTTCAATCATACGGGAGATATTTCTGGAGCGGAAGTTTCCGGAACTGAAGACCGCTGTGATTTGGGCGGATATCCCTGATGCCGAAATTCTGAAGCGGCTTCAGGCCGGACAGGTGACTCCACTTGGTGCCACCGTACCGGATTTGACTGAAGCTACATTGTCCCAGACTACCGGCGTAGTAGCCCAGATGGGAGTGGAACCAATCCTCGCGGCATTGAATGAAGGCGCACAGTTGGTCGTTTGCGGTCGCGCCTATGATCCCTCGCCGTTCGCCGCAGTTGGCATTCACGCCGGTTTCGATGCCGCTCTCAGCTATCATCTGGGCAAGGTTCTGGAATGCGGCGCATTGTGCTGTGATCCGGGAACTACGAAGGACTGCATGATGGGTGTCCTTTATGATGATTGTTTTGAGGTTTATCCATGCGACCCGAAGCGGAAGTGCAGCGAGCTCAGCGTCGCCGCCCATACCTTTTATGAAAAAGACCACCCATATATCCTTCATGGTCCCGGGATTGTCATGGATTTGTCCGGTTGCACCTTCCGGCAGGTCGCGGAAAACCGGGTGCGGGTGACTGGCAGCAGGATGAAGGCCACCGACCCGTATGAAATCAAGCTTGAGGGTGCCCGTAAGGTGGCATATCGGACCTTTGTCATCGCCGGGGTGCGCGATCCCCTGTTGATTGAGAAGATTGAAGAGGTTGAAAACCTAGTTGAAACGAGCGTTCGTGAACAGTACAAGGAGATTCCTTCCGGTTCCTACCGTGTCAATTTCTTCAACTATGGGAAAAACGGCGTTATGGGGATGTTGGAACCATCACGACAGGTGCCCCATGAGCTGTGCGTCCTGTTCGAGGTCTTGGCCGATACGCAACAACTGGCTTCGACGATCTGCGCCTCCATCCGTTCCACCTTCATGCATTATGGCTATGACGGCAGGAAATCGACCGCCGGCAACCTGGCTTTCCCGTATGCGCCGAGCGATGTTGAATTCGGTCCCGTATTTGAGTTCTCCGTCTATCACCTGATGCCGGTCGATGATCCGAGGACGTTGTTCCCCATTGAATGGTGGAGCCCCCTGAACGGGTTTCTCCCGCGTACCGCCGAAAATGCCGGAATCACTAGAAACGCCGGAACAGGAGAGGCCTGATATGGACAAGCTGGTTGATTTGGCCAAGATGCTCAGAAGCAAGAACAGCGGCCCGTTCCTCATTACGCTGGATATCCTGTTCGACAAGCCCGAGAACTACAGACGCGTCGTGGAAAGCGGGTTGATCAGCCGGAAGAAGCTCTGCGAGATATACGGGTTGGCGGAGAAGGATTTGTGCGGCATCGTCTTCTTTGACGCCGCGCTGGGAATCAAGATTACATATGACCGGCATGTGTCATCCGGCACCTGCGGGGACCGGGATGTGTATGGCGCACAGCAGCACGCCCCGTTGATGGAACTGCTGATTCCTTGATGTACATGGTTGGATGTGTGCACAAGCCCTACAAAACGCCCGTGAACGAGGGTTCGCAGAACCCGGCCCCGGAAGGAGGTTGTCTGTGAAGAAAAAGGAAAGAATGTCCATGATATCGGCGCTTGCGGCGAATCCGATGTCCGGTCAGAAGAAAAGGTCGCTCTGGGAACGATTGTGGAACGAACGGCTGCTATATCTTCTCCTGCTACCCACCATTGTATTCTTCATTATTTTCCGTGTGTTGCCGATCATCAACATGCGTCTTGCGTTCTTTCAATTCAGGGCTCGCGGCAACTGGCCATTCGCCGGTCTCCGATATTTCAAGATGATCTTCAAAAGTCCGGCATTCATGCAGATCCTAGGCAACACGCTGGTTATCAGTTGCATGAAATATATCCTGTTGTTTCCCTGTTTTGTCATATTTGCGATCATGCTCAGCGAATTGAGATTCTTGCGGTTCAGAAAATATGTGCAAGTCATCTCGTATCTGCCGCATTTTTTGTCCTGGGTCGTCATCGCGGGCATTTGGATCAGCGCATTGTCGCTCAATGGGGGAGTCAACCAGATAACGGGCTTTTTCGGTGCGGATGCCGTGGATTTCATGACCGACCGGGGGAAAATCAGATGGATTCTGATGCTGTGCGAAGGCTGGCGGAGTCTGGGGTGGGATTCGATCATATTTTTTACCGCCATCATCACGATTAATCCATCGTTGTATGAAGCCGCGGAAATAGACGGGGCGAGCCGCTGGAACGTGATCCGCTATATCGTGCTTCCCGCTCTGGTTACGCCGATGATCACGATGTTCATCCTGAATCTCGGCTTCTTCCTCAACGCTGGTTTCGACCAGGTGTTGAACTTCTCCAACGCGGCGGTCGAAAGCACCATTGACATTCTCGACACCTATATCTATCGCATAGGCATTGAAGGCGGCCAATATTCACTGGCGACGGCGGTCAGTCTGGTAAAGGGCGTCGTCGGTATTTTCCTGGTTCTCGGGACGCATGTGGTCTCCAAGAAACTGACGGGCGAGGGGGTGTGGTGATGGCTTTGGTAAAGAAGAAGTTCACAGTCCTTCAATTCCTGCTCATGCTGTTCTTGTTCGCCCTGACGTTGACCATGATTGTGCCGATTCTCAACATATTTGCCAAATCGCTTTCAAGTCCCAAGGAATCCGTGGCGATGAGCGGGCTGGCGATACTCCCGAAGGACATCGACTTTATCAATTACCGGATTGTGTTCAGCCATCCGATCTTGATGCCCGCGTTGTGGAACTCGATCGTCATCACCGTCGTAGGGACTGTCATCAACATTCTGCTTACCACTACCGCGGCGTATGTGCTTACTCGTCCAAAGCTGACGTTGAAGAAACCAATCATGGTGTTTTTGATTTTCATGATGCTGTTCGACCCCGGTATGGTTCCGGAATATCTGGTCGTGCAGCGTGTCGGCCTGATGGGAAGCAAATGGTCCGTCATATTGGTTACGGCGGTGAACGTCTACTACCTCATCATCATGATGCGGTATTTTGAAAAGGTTCCTCAATCGATCGTCGAGGCGGCGGTCATAGATGGCGCCGGTCCTTTCAGGATGTTGTTTTCAGTGTTTTATCCATTGGCGAAGGCTGGGGTCGCTACCATTACCATGTTCTATGCGGTGGTGCGTTGGAATGAATATTTCAAGGCAAGCATCTACCTGACAAGAAAATCGACCGATACGGTATTGCAGGTGATTCTCCGCCAGTTCGTCGTCTTGGGAGATACTGTCTCCATCCTCGGGCAACAGAATCTCTACGACTATAATGCGCTGGCACGCGTTGACTACGGTGCGCTCAAAGGTGCGACCATCATGGTCGCGATTGTTCCGATTCTGATCCTGTATCCATTCGTCTTGAAGTTCTACACCAAGGATGTGATGGGTGGGGGAATCAAAGAATAGAATCATAGAGACATAGGAGGTTTCTTATGAAAAAAGGTTTGATTGTACTATTGGTATTGCTTCTCGCAATTTCCGGCATGCTCGTAGCGAAGGGGGCTTCGGAAACCGCTTCGACCGCTTCGGCCGCGGCGGGTGTTTCTGTAGGAATCGGTGCGCCGGGAGCTCCAGTTCGGGTTACGTATCTTTGCAAGGACGTTGATCCCATTACAGATGCTGAAATGCTGGGCAAGCTTGAAAAAGCGATTGAGGACGGCATGGCCGCGGAAGGTAACTATGTGGATCTTGTCATTTTGAGCGCGCCTACCGGATCGTATGCGTCCGTCGTTCCCATAGCGTTCCGTACCGGGCAGATATCTCCCGATCTGATCTATTTCCAGGGTGGTGACCTTCAGATCGCCCAGGAAGGCATGTTGGTCGATATGACACAGTACGTGGCGAATTCTACGAATGTGAAGGCGATCATGCCCGACCACACCAAGGCGGCTATGGCAAACTATCCGTACCTGATGTGGCTGGCTCCCGCCCGTGTGCAGATTCCGGTCATGCGCTCCGACTGGTTCGCCCAGCTCAAGTCCAGCAAGGCGCTGATGGAAAATCCGACTGTAGACAATTACTATGCGTTGTTCAAGGAGATGAAGGATACCGGCCTGTGCAAGTGGCCGATTACCACCGACGGTGGAATTCTCAAGCTTGATTCCGTGTTCAACCATGCATTCGGCGTGACCGCCACCATTGTCAAAGAGAATGGCAAATGGGTCTATTCCGCCGCTACTGACGCGGCGAAGAACAAGCTGGCGTTCTACGCCAGGCTCTATGCCGACGGCTTGTTGGACAATGAGTATGTTACCAAGGCGTGGGATACGATGGAACAGGCGTTCTATGAAGGTGTCGCCGGATTCGTCGCCGGTACCGCGGGCGATGTAGTCAATGTCTACAACAACAAGATGATTGAGACACAGGGGGTGGATCTCGTGATACTTCCTCCCGCCAAGGGAATCAGCCAGGCGTACCAGAGCATCGATGTGACCAAGGAATCCCGCGGTTTCGCTATCAACGCCGATTCCAAGGCACCGGACGCCGCTTGGGCCGTGCTTGAATTCATGGCAGGTCCTGTGGGCCGCAAGCTGGACAAACTCGGGCTTGAAGGTATTCATTACAATATGGTCGATGGAAAAGCCGTCCTGACCAAGGCCTTCCCCTCTTGGTGGGCGAAGTTCTGGCCGACCATGAACGGTCTAGACCTTTCCCAGGTCGTAGGTGATGTCCTGACCGCTCCCGCTTTGAAGTCGATGGACATGGCCGCTGAATATTTCGCTCCTGATACGAACGTGATTCTACCTGAAGAATTGGTACCGTTGAAGGACGCCATGGACAAGTTGTATCGTGAATATTCGACTGATATCATCCGTGGTGTCCGTCCGGTTTCCGATTTCAATGAATTCGTAACCAAGTGGAACGCCGCGGGCGGCACTGAGATCAGCGCCTATCTCGACACCGTTCTGAACTGATTGCGTCGTTTATACCTCCTCCACGGTTGAGCGGAGGAGGTATATCTATGGCTTGTAGTCCGTAGTCCGGGAGAACGCGAACTTCCTACACTTCATGGCGGCGGATGCTTCCAGAAATCTTCCGCGTTTGCAACGGGTCGAAGATTTGTGGAAGGATTCGCATGGCGCGGGAGGTGACTCCTCGGAGTGGCCGCCGCCTTTTCTGAACGCGGAAGAACCTGCATGGCGCGGAGGTAACGGGAAATGACTGATAGAGAGTACTTGCACAAGGTATATGCCGGGTTTCTCGGCATGAACGTGGGCATCCGTCTTGGAGCGCCGGTCGAACCTACGGCCTGGACAAGCGAGCGTATAGAGCGGTTCTATGGCGATATCACCGGCTATGTCAAGGATTTCCGGAATTTCGCCGCCGACGATGATGTGAATGGGCCGGTATTTTTTCTCCGGGCCTTGAATGACGGCGCCATGGACCGTGCATTGACGCCCCAGGATGTCGCGGAGGCTTGGCTCAACTACGCACGGGAAGGGATCGGCATGTTTTGGTGGGGCGGATATGGAGTCAGTACCGAACATACGGCGTATCTGAACCTCGTCCATGGGATTCCCGCTCCGGATTCTGGGGCGATGGCCACCAACGGCAAGGTTCTTGCGGAACAGATCGGGGGGCAGATTTTCATAGACACCTGGGGGCTTGTGTGTCCCGGTGACTATAGGCGGGCGGCGGAATATGCGGTCACCGCCGCAAGCGTCTCCCATGATGGCGATGGTCTGCATGGCGCCGCATTCATTGCCGCCTGTATTTCAAAAGCGTTCGAGGCTTCTGATATCGACATCCTGCTCGACGCTGGCCTCTCCTGTATTCCTGCCGACAGCACCTATGCGGCGGTAGTCGTTGCGGTACGGGATTTCCATGCCGGACATCCCGACGATTGGCATGCTTGTCTTAAATTCCTCCAAACGGAATGGGGCTATGACAAATATCCGGGAGTCTGCCATATCATTCCCAACGCGGGCGTCTGCGTCATGTCGCTGTTGTATGGACGTTCCTTCGCCAGAGGTGTCGAGATTGCCACCATGGCGGGCTGGGATACCGACTGCAACGCGGGCAACGTCGGTACGATTCTTGGCGTAGCCTATGGACTTGACGCCATAGCCGACCATTATCGCCATCCTATCAACGATGGTCTGGTGCTTTCAGGGATATCGGGATATCTGAACATCCTCGACATTCCCACCTATGCCAGACAGCTGGCCTCCATTGGCCTGCATCTTGCGGGAAAAGAGATTCCAAAATGGTTGGAGGTTGTTCCCGGGACGATTGATTTTGATTTTTCCCTGCCCGGTTCGACCCATAATTTCCGTCTTTCCAATCCAATCGGCTGTAGCGTGCGCCATCGTGTCGATGGCGGCGTAGATGGTTCAGGCGCTTTGGAGATATTGTTCGACAGGATGTCGCGCGGCCAAAGCTGCCGGATCTTCTACAAGCCGTTCTATCGGAGGGATGATTTCGATGATGAGCGGTACATGCCGGTGTTTTCCCCGACCGTCTATGCGGGGCAGACTGTAACGCTTCGTATACGGTTCGACCGGTTCAGCGGGGAAAGCGTCATACTGAACCCCTATGTCCGCAATACCTCGGCCAAGGAATGCGTTTTGCTTGGCGGACAGATATTCAAAGACTCGGACTGGCATGAATTGTCTTTCACTATTCCCGTTGGCGACTCTCGTTTGGATGGTTGTATGATTGACGAAGTCGGCGTACTGTTCGAGGCGAATTCCCCTGCCAAGAACCGGGATTTTGGTTGTCTCTATATCGACCGATTCACAATTGATGGAAAAGCCTCCTACCGGGTTGATATCGCCCGGCAGACCAAGGAGTTCGCCTCCATCACCCCGTTCAGCCATAACCATGGCGCATGGGAGATTGTCCGTGCTTCCGATGGTACGGTACGTATGGAAGCGATGTGCCTGGAGCATTGTGAAGCCTGTACAGGCAATTATTTCATGAAGGATGTCATCGTCCAAGGAAACGTACTGCCCCATACAGGGGTGAGTCATCTTGTCTCCGCCCGGGTGCAGGGGGCGATGCGCGGCTATTACGCAGGACTGGTTGAGGGCGGGGTGGCGATATACAAGCATGATGGACAGATGGTGCGGTTGGCATACATGCCGTTCGATTGGTCATATGATCGGAACTATGTGCTTGGATTGTCCGCCGTCGGTTCTCAGCTTGTATTTTTTGTCGATGGCCGTGAGTTGCTTTCCTGTATGGATGATTCGTTCTCCTATGGGATGGTCGGGTATGCCATGTATGGTTTCGGAAGGTGCGGGTTCGGAGATCTTCTGGTTGAAGAACGATGAGCAGCGCTTTTTGGATGCCGCTGGCATGAATATGATGTTGAGGAGTCTTGGGAACCGTGTATCCTGAGAACCCGTGTTTCCATGGAGGGCTATATGATTACGAGAGAACAGTTGATCGCTGACAGGTCGTTGGTTCGTGAAAAGGCTTGTGGAGCCTTGATCGGCCTTGCTGTCGGTGATTCGTTTGGCGACGCAGCGAGGATGCAGGGCAATCGTGAGAACTACGGAATCACCACCGATTTCAACAGCGGCGCTTCCTGGAGTACCGACGATACCGAGTTCGCGCTCCTTACGGCGAAAACCCTGATCAACTGCAAGGGGCGTCTTACTACCGATGCCGTTGTCGCGGCGTGGTTTGAGGATGTCGTGGTACAGGATGAATACAAGCGTGGCGGGGCTAGCGAGAAAGCCGCTGCCGACAATCTTAGGGCTGGGTTGCGTCCACCTCTTTCCGGCAAGTTCAGTACGTTCCATATGAGCGACGGAACCGCCATGCGCATTCCTCCCGTCGGCATTATCTGTGCAGGAGACCCCGAGAAAGCCGCGGCGTTTGCCGAGATTGACGCTTCGATCAGCCATTACGCCGATGGTATCTGGGGTGCCCAGGCGGTGGCCGCCGCTGTGGCTGTGGCGATGGTCGACGGAACCATGGATGAAATCATCGCCGCGGCCATGAAGCCGATTCCTCATGACAGCTGGCTCCACTACAATATGAATCTTGCGTTTGAGTTGATTGAGAAGGCAAACGGTAACCTGCTTGACTGCTGGATGCCATTGCACGATTCATTACGCGCAAGCACTTGGGCTACCACTGCGGAAGCTATTCCCTCTGCGTTTGCGGCCCTAAAACTCGCCCATGGGGATTTCAGAAGCGGTGTCGTGCTCGCCGGCAATTTCGCCCGTGATGCGGATACGATTGGCGCAGTAGCGGGTTCCATTCTCGGCGCGAAGTTCGGCTTGTCCGGGATTCCCGCTCGATGGGTGGAGAAAGTGCGATATCCTTCCGGCACCTGCCTGCAATTCACCAAGGGGCTTGATATCCTGCAAATGGGGGAGCGGCTCGCCGATTTGGTCTGATACGGTATATCGTAGATACGAGAACTGCCCAGTATAGCTCCAAGAGCGTTCGCATTGCCATGACAAGGATCGTTTCCTTGGTGCGGATTGCGCTGGCGCAACCCCTCCACGATGCGGTCTGCCTGTGGTGAGACTTGCCGTGCTGTGACGTCGGCGCACTTCGCCGTAGAGTGGGTTGTCGCTGTGTCGCTCCCTTCATGGCGGGAGCAAGTAGCGAGCGCGCAGGCAACGAGCGACGCTTTTCATTTGCAAGAACGCAGATTTCGTTTTAGATTATTCAGTGATGCATGTTGAGAGAGGTGGATTGTCATGAAGGTTTTGAACTATGGCTCGTTGAACATTGATTTCGTATATTCGGTCCCCCATATCGTGCGTCCAGGCGAAACGTTGTCGAGCACCGCGATGAAGCGTAGCGCTGGTGGCAAGGGCGCCAATCAGAGCGCTTCGTTGGCCAAAGCGGGCATGAAGGTCTACCATGCGGGAAAAATCGGCCATGACGGCGTTTGGTTGACCGAACTATTGCGGGAGTATGGCGTTGATATTTCGTTTGTCCGTCTGTATGAAGGGGTTACCGGCCATGCCATCATCCAGTTGGACGAACAGAAGCAGAACTGCATCGTCCTTCATGCCGGTGGAAACGGCGCGGTGACGCTTGACGAGATAGACGAGACGCTTTCCCATTTCGGGGCGGGCGATCTGCTTGTCCTGCAAAATGAGATTGTGCATGTGGACGCTTTGATTCGGCGGGCGCATGAAAAGGGTATGAAAATCTGCCTCAACCCCGCGCCGTTCGATGTCTCCGTCCTTAAGCTGCCGCTGCGACTGGTCGATCTGCTGGTCGTGAATGAAATCGAGGGAGCCCAGCTCGCCGGCCTTCCGCTCGATTCCCCCTATCCGATTATTCTCGATACGCTGGTGGCTCAATACCCTGAATCGGAAATCCTCCTTACTATAGGCAAACATGGCGTCCTGTACGGATGTGGAGATATCCGCGAACGGGGCGATATCGTTGACCTTCCCGTAGCGGACACCACGGCGGCGGGGGATACGTTCATCGGCTACTATATCGCGGCCAGGGACCACGGTTTCCCGGTGCGGGAATCTCTCGGGCTCGCCTGCAAGGCGTCGTCGATAGCGGTGTCCCGGTTCGGGGCGATGGAGTCGATTCCGCTTGCGGCGGAAGTGTTTTAAACTACTGTCTATGCGATTTGCCTTTGTATCCCAATTAGTAGAATGTATTTACCATAGTTGCTTTTTGAATAGTTTCTGAATCAAAAAAAATCCTTGACAGGGATTGTGGTGGCGTGTAGGATATATTTGTCTAAACGTTTAGACAAGGAGGCCGCATGAAACCTACAGTCAAAGACATCGCAAAGTTGGCAGGAGTTTCCATAGCGACCGTCTCATATGTCATCAACAATGGACCGAAGCCCGTGTCGGTGGAAGCTCGTGGAAAAGTGTTGGACGCTATAGCGAAGACCGGTTATCAACCCAACGCATTGGCGAGAAGTTTGAAAACGGAACGTACCCAGACAATCGGTTTGCTTATTCCTGACATCGCGGATCCTTTCTTTACCGGTTTCATCACAGGAGTTGAGCAGGTGGCGCGTGAATGGAATTATAATGTGTTTCTCTGTAATACTGGGAGGAATCCCAGTCAGGAACTTCATTATATCGATCTTCTTGCCCAAAGACACGTCGATGGTCTGGTCATGGCCGGTAGTATGCTCGATGCTTCTGCGTTGAAGCTTGTCGCGGCCAATCATAATGCTGTCATTTTATCGCCCTACAGCATCCCTGACGCACTTTTGTATACTCTGGATGATTTTGACGGAGGATATCAAGTGGGGAACTATCTGGTCAGCAAGGGACATGTTGCTATCAGGTATATTGAAGGGACTTGGGCTCATGAAATCCCTCATCGGTACGCGGGGCTGCAAGCGGCTTTGAAGGAACATGGATTGCCGACCGATGAACTTCTTGGTGCGACGATGAATGAAGTATCGTACGAGGAGGGAATTCGCGCTACAGTGCAGACTTTACATGATTTTCCCAAAACGACAGCATTGTCATGCTATAACGATATGGTCGCGCTGGGGGCTGTGGAAGCTTGTCGGCGGCTTGGCCTTCGTGTGCCTGAGGACATATCCGTCATCGGCTTTGATGATATTCCTGAAGCTTCAAGGTCCAGACCTTCCTTAACCACCGTCAGATCGAATAGTCATGAGATTGGAATTGCCATGACGCAGTCGTTGATAGCCCTGTTGGGTAATAAAGAAGCCTGTTCAAAAGTAGTGCCAATACCAGTAGAACTGATTGTACGGGAAAGTAGCTGTCCTGTGACAGCACGCTTTCAGAAAAAGGAGGGGATATAAAGGATCCGATACGTATACCAAATAATGAGGTTCCCCCTACTTGCCTGGAAAACACTGTAGAGGGAACCTTCATTGGAATTTCTAAACAGTCATAATGGATTATACTGTAAATTGTATCACTAGTAAACTGACAGTCTCATGAATAGCGTTGTGGATAGCAATGCAGGGTGGTTGTATATACCGCCTAACCTGGAAACTGGAGAAAGTATATGAATTATAAAGCCGCGGTCGTTCCCGAACAAGGCAAAGTCGTTATCAAGGAATTTGAGAAACCTGATGTGTTGGAACGGGATATGATAGTCAAGGTATTGCTGGCGGGAGTATGTGGAACTGATGTTCATCTTGTATATGATGATGGAGAAAAACCTTGGAAAGAATTCCGGCTTGGTCATGAATGGGTAGGCCAGATAGAGGAAATGGGACAGGGTGCAATTCACGAAGACGCATTCGGTAATGATCTCTCGGTAGGCGACCGTATCGTCTGCTATCCGAAAACCTGGGCGTGCGGGGAGTGTTATGCCTGCAAGATTCTGTTGCAACCAAACCTCTGCCTCAGACCACCATTGGGCCGGGAACTTCCTGACATGGGTTCTGCGTTTTCAGAATATATCTATATCCCCGATGGTTCGACGATCTTCCGGATTCCTGACGATATGAAGACGGAGGAGGCTGTGCTGGTTGAACCGTTCGCCGGTGCTCTCCGTGCCTTTGAACGTGCGTTCTCCCCTGGCGTCCCAGACCGTGCTCAGGGCTTCGGACCTGGTAAAAGCGTTGTTATCGAGGGAAGCGGGACTATCGGGACCATCATGACCATTCTGGCGAAAAACTCTGGAGCCTATCCAATCATTGTCATCGGCGGACCAGAGAATCGTTTGGAAAAGTGTCGTGAATATGGAGCGGACATCATTATTGACATTGCCCGTATGACACGTGAGGAACGTCTTGAGATGGTATTGAAGAATACTGTGAAACGGCTTGGCGCTGATGCCGTATTCGAGTGTGCAGGGGCTCCATCCGCTTTTGTCGATGGAATCAGCATGACGCGACCTGGCGGTACGTTTGTAGAATTCGGCCATTACACAAGGCGGGGAACGATACCGTTCGATCCTTTCGAGGTCTGTCAGAAGGATATTCAGATTTTTGGATCATGGGGATATGGGCCTCAGGAGTTCGGCGCCGCATTACGGGTCATACAGGCATGCAAGAATCAGGGGGTGGATTTTTCCAGGATAATAACCCATAGGTTTTCACTTGCGGATATCCAGACAGCCCTTGATGTCGCACGACGGCAAGACTGTACAAAAGCTGTGATTGAGTGTTGATGTACCAAAAGGGATTCTCATGGTTTCTTGTAGAATCCCACGCATCTCGTAGTATGCGACTAAAATGAAAAACAGAAGGGAAGAGGCAGATGGAAAAAGATACCTGCTTTTGTATTGATATTTTGCCGGCAAAATGGAAACGGTTGGGAAGAATTCTCGAAAGGGGATGTCCTGGCGAATTTGATTCCAATGTGACCGGCGATCCCTGCATTGTCTGGGATGATGCGAGAAATTGTTATCATATGTTCTATTTTGCCCAACGACAGGTCGATGGGAAGGAAGTTAATTGCAATGGGCATGCCGTTTCAACGTCCAATACTTCCTTGGAAGGCGGAAACTGGAAAAAGTGCGGAGAACTGACGTACACGAACCCGGAAGCTTTGTTGGGAGACACCCATAAACCTTGGATACTGATGGATCCTTATCGTCCCAACACGGCGAGTACGTTGAACGGCCTGTTCTGGCTGTTCACCGCCTCGTTCAACAATGGGCGGAAGACAATCCAGATAGCGACCGCCGCTGTGCTTGACGGGCCTTGGACGATAATCGAAGATCTTGTCATAGCGCCGGGAGATCGGGCAGAGGTAGATGGATTCCATGTAGATGCCCCGACCGCATATTATTTTGAGCAAGAACACAAAATCCTTATCTTTTATATGGGATATCCATATGAGAAACAAATTGAACAACCTTTGTCTCCCTATGGCAGCTGTTCTTGCGTCGCCTGTCTGGAGACAGATGGAATGAAACTTTCAAAGCTTGGCGTCGCATTGCGTCCGTCTTTAAAGCTGGATAGCTGGGCGCGGGGATATATCGGCGGGTTGCAGTTGTTCAAAGCGAAGACAAAAGGCTGGTACGCCTTGATTAATGCAAGTCCAACCTCGCCTTGTTCTGTAACAGATGACGAAAACATGCGGGAACCAGCTCCTAGTTTGGGCGGATGGGCGTATACGGAAGAAGCTTTTCCCGACAAGGGCTGGCAAGTTCTCCCTCATCCAATCGAATATATCCACGACATACCAGATTTCGCCATAGCTGATGGTGAAGGGGAGAACCTTTGGAGACACCATTTGGTGGTGCTTCCTGATAGGACGGCATATTGTCTGTACAATTCCGGTAGATATGGTTCTGAACAGATGTTTGGCAAACGTACCCAGTTCTGTGATTAAAAAAGCATTGGCACTGCTTTGTAGGTGAACAGGGAATAGGAGAAAAACATGAAAGCAAGAATGAAAGCAATTACATTGTGCATCGTAGTCAGCCTTGTATGTTCTGCACTGCTATTCGCAGGAGGCTCGAAAGAGGGCGCTTCGGCGGGCAGACCTGAAGTGAATATTCTGATGTGGGGTGGTGCCGACAGATTGAACTATTTCCGTACAATCTACGAAGCGAATACCGCCCTAACTCCGGAAAACATGGCTAACGTTACATTTACATCGGGTGGAAAGAACGCTGTGGATTGCTATCAGTTGTTCAGGTTGTCATTGGCCGCGAATGATAATATTCCAGGAATCGTGATGTTCGGTAGCGAAACTGCGGCGACGGAATTTATCCTCAACGGCGATTTGATGGATATCTCGTCCCGAATACAGGCTATCCAAGATGATATCCTTCCTGCGGCTATGGATTTGTGCAGCAACGATGGCAAGGTGTATGGCGTCCCGACGCAGGTAAAGTCAAAGGTGTGGTATTATCGGGCCGACTTGTTTGAGGAAGCCGGTATCGATGTCGATGCCATCAAGACGTTCGAGGATTTTTATGAAGCGGGAATGAAATTCAAGAAGGCGTTTCCCGACAAATATTTCATCAATATGGGTGGAACGCCGAATATCGATGTCCTGCTTGGTTGGCTAGCCAGCTATGACGGTCTGAAAATTTCAAATGAAGATGGTACGTACAATGTCAGTTCCGATCCACGTTTCAGGGATATGTTTGAGAAGATTAACGCATTGGCCCACGCTGATTTCTCCATGTACATATCCGACTGGGATGCAGACTGGCAACCGGCCATCGAAAGTGGGAAAGTTGCAAGTTTACTGAGTTGGTCCTGGATGACGGAATTCCTGCCTAAATATGCGCCTGACCAGAAAGGCCTATGGGCTATGACTTCTTGGCCTGAGGAATTCATGAAGGGTGGTTCTGCGGAAGTCGTCTCAATTCCTGTCAGAGCGAAGGATACCTCTGCTGCTTTTGAAGTATTGGATACCTTGTTCCTGAAAGGGGATAGCGCCTTGGCACGTTTCAATGAGAATGGTCTGTTGCCAATCACCTATTCCGGAATAGAGAAAGTCAAGAGTTCCGCTGCGGTTGCGATGAAGCCCGCCGAGGTGTCACAGGAGGACTGGAATCTCAAGCCCATCAATTATTTCGGGCTGGAAATGGTGGATTCCATTTGGAAGACCATGCAGCATGCGAACAAATTCGAGTCTGATCCATCTTTCAATGCTGAATCGACTATTCTTCTTAACCACATCATGATGTTGATTGCTGGTTCGGAGACTTTGGACGAAGCGATAGCGAATGCCCAGAAGGATTTGGAGATTCAGGTTGGAAATCCGTATGACATTTAGGTGCTGTCATCATACGCCGGGGGTGAACCCCCTGGCGTATGATATCGAATTGTATGTCGGGAGGAGGTAACGATGAAAAAACGATCTATGGAAAGGGCTGTACCGTATCTTTTTCTTTTGCCCTTTGGGATTTTCTTCCTTGTCATTTTCATTGGGCCTGCCTTGAATTCTTTGTTCATTTCCTTTTCAAGCTATCGTGGGTATGGCCAAATGAAAATGGTCGGATTCAAAAATTATTTCGCGATACTCAACTATAAGGTTTTCTGGATTGAATTGCGAAATGTCATTATCTATTGGGGTATCCATGTTTTTCCTATGATGCTCCTTTCTTTCGGTATGGCATTGTTGGTAAGCTCCCCTTTGTTTACCAATCTGAGCCGTTACAAAATATTGCTGTTCTTGCCGCGGGTCATCGCCCCTGTGATTGCCGCGTTGATTTTCAGGGCTTTGTTCGGTACGGAAACTGGATTAGTCAACTCCCTGTTCAACCTTGATATTGATTGGTTGCATAACGATTTCACTTCCAGAATTGTCATCTCGACCGTACTGATTTGGCGTGATTTCGGCTATTGGTTCGTGGTGTTTCTCGCTGGACTAACTTCCATCAGTCCTGAACTGATTGATGCTAGCGTTGTTGACGGTGCCAATAGTTTCCAGAGAATTACGAAGATCACCATCCCTTTGATGGGCAATATCATTAAATTTGCCTTCATTATTGACGGAATTAGTTCCTTAAGGCTCTTCTCAATCCCGAATATTTTGATTGGGCAGCCGGACCAGATGGCGCCGACCGCCATCGCCCCCGTTATGAACCTGCTGGTGGAAAGCATACAGTCAGGCAATTTCGGCCGCGCATCAGCGGTAGGATGGCTTTTGTTCATCGTCATCGGTTTGCTGACCATCATTCAGTCGGTCTGTATCAAGGATACCGATGTCTAGACCATGGGAACAAGGGAGAAAACCATGAAAAATTCGCAGATTGTCGTCAAGAAAATCATCGGAACCGTAGTGTATTGTCTGGTTTGCATCATTGTCATCGTCCCGATTATCCTGATGTTCATCAATTCGTTCAAATCCAATGACGAGATGCTGAGGAACTTGTCGGGATTGCCCAAAAAATGGACTATTTCAAGTTATGTTTCGATATTCACGACATATAGTTCTCTTATCCGTCATTTTTTCAATTCTATCATCATCAGCGTCGTCAGTACTGTACTTGGTACGTTCTTTTGTACGTTGGGGGCCTATAGTTTCGCTAAATATCGGTTCAAAGGGAAAAGGGTACTGTTTGCGGTTCTGCTCGCGACCATGATGATCCCTATGGAAGTCGTGATGCCCGGGCAATACATGCTGTTTTCACGTCTGAAGATGATTAATACGCTGATGGTCCAGATTCTGCCTACCGTTCCCGCCGTCATCGGCATATACATGATCAGACAATATCTGGTCGGGATTCCCGATTCATTGGTGGAATCGGCGCGAATCGATGGTGCCGGACATATGAAGACGTTCACAAGTATCGTCATGCCTGTGGCAAGTCCCATCGTCAGTGCGTATGCCATACTCCATTTTCTGAATGTCTGGACCGATTATACTTGGCCGTTGCTGGTTGCCACGAAGTCTTCCGTCATGCCTATCATGGTTTCGCTACCCACATTGGTTGATTCCGTCGTAGGGTTCATCCCGGTTTGGGGAACCATCATGGCGGGAAGTGTACTTTGCTCGTTACCACTGATCCTTGTCTTTATGTTCAATCAGGACAAGCTGATGTCCAGTGTCGTTCTTGGCGCGGTCAAGGGGTAGGACTTACGGCGATTGCGGATAGTGACAAAAGTTTCATTACCCGATGGTGCCTCTACAGTTCTGTCTTCTCCGGCTCCGCCACAATATCCAGCGTATCGCAGACGGTGTCGAGCAGAAACTGCCTGACATCCTCCAGCTTGGCGGAACTCTCGCATGGGCCGAGGTCTTCATATGCTTCGGCGGCATATACCTTGCATCGGCTGGAACTGAAATAACCTTTCGTTCCGTACTCTTCCTGCAATTCCCGCAGATCTGCGCCGGAAGCTTCCGAAAGGGCTCTGAGGTCCTCCCGTTCAATGGATACGGAAAGCACCAGCTCATATGCGTCGCGGAAGCTGGCTTGCTTATGTTTGGAGGCTGGCCGTTTTCTGAACACGCTCGCGGACCAGTCGACGGCGATCAGGTCATCCTTGGAGACACATACCGGTTGTCTCTGGAGAATGCACAGCGCATTTTGGCATCGATAAGTCTCCCCCGGTATCCAGCCATCCTCCGGATTTGGCAGGAAGTGCCACTGGATTTTTCCGATAGGGGAAAGTGAATTGAAATCAACGAGCATGACTGCCTCCTTCGTGGCTTTTGCGTTCTCGGCAGGCGAGCGGGTGATTCATGCTCGCGGCGGGGTCGCGCTTGCAGCGTCGTTTCTTGCCATGGGCGTGAATCCTTCTTTGAAGCCTTTTGATACCATATCATAAGGCAGGGATTGCGTCACTCCCGGTTGGTTGTACAGGAATACGCCGGGTTTCTTGCCCAACTGTCTGTACGTTTGCGGCTCCACTCTATAATTTCTTCGGCAAGGTTTACGTTCATACTTTTCTGATAGCTTCTTGAAACCGAAAATCCATATTAACTTGCTACCGGTCGCCCCGTCATGATATCATCAGTCTGAAAGTATGTACTTTGAGAGGATAATCATGAAAAAGAAGCTGCTTGTACTGTTGCTTGCCCTTGCGTTGGTCTCTACCGCGGTATTCGGCGGCGACTGGCGATATGTTTTCGGTGATCTGGACCAGCACCCTGAGATCCTGATCGGCTTTGTCCCTTCCTACACCACGATGGGCGTCGGCTACAGCGGGCTGTCCCTGATTCCCGGCAACCGGACTGAGCTCCAGTTTCTGACTGGCGGCGGCTACAGCCAGCGCAAGGTGTGGCAGGATCCCAACACTGGTTCGCCGATTACTACGAATCCGTTGATCTACGATGTCTGGCGGGTCGAATGGCTGCTCAAGTTTACCCAGGGGTTCGGTCATTCGTGGGTGCCGAACAAGGACTTGGTTACCGCCTATGTGGGCTATGAAGGCCGCTGGGAGGATAACGTCGATTCCATGGTGACGGGCAAGACCCGCTCCAATGGCGGGGTGTCTCGTCCCGTCGCATCCATCAGTGATTGGTTTCTGAATCCTTGGGCGGCTACCGCCAACGCCATCTATCCCGATCTGACCGCCAGTACCGATGGTCGGCGCATGATGCTCGGGACTACGTTCCAAGGCGGCGTCAAGCTCGACATGATGCGGGATCTGATGACCAGCCAGGACGGTTTTCTGGCCGATCTGAACGTGAAGTGGGCGCCTTTGGCTCTGAACCGCGCGTTGGACGGCGAAGCCGACTATTATAGCGTGACACTCAACGCGGTCGGGGCATGGACTCCGTACCAGTTGAAGAGTGACGACGGGAGTCTCAATCTGTTTGCCATTACGCTGGTCGATCGCTTCAACGTCAACTGGACCGACGGCAGGAAGGTTCCCGTGTATGCCCAGGGCGGTGTTTCGCTGGGGCGCAAGGTCCGTGGCTTCACCACGTGGTCCTACAACACGCAGTTCACCATGGTGAACAATTTTGATGTCCGTTTCGCTGGTCCTGAACCGTTCTTCAACGGCCTCTATCCTCGTATCAACCTGTTCTTCGATATCGGTTATGGTGCGGGAGCGTATTTCAACTCCAGCGTCAAGCCGGAGAACGGATACAACCTCCTGTGCAGTACCGGCGTCCAGTTCACCGTGTCGATTTTCGATTTCATCGACCTGGGATATCAGCTGGCGTATATCATTGATGGAATGAACTATGCGAAGGGTGTGCAGGCGCATGGCATCGTTGGTTCCGTGACCTTCTTCCTCGATTTCTAATCCGTGTGGATGATGAAATGCATGACCGCCGTTTCCAGCAGGAAGCGGTGGTTTTTGTGTATGACGGGCATGTCATTATCCTTGGGTGGAATTTCCAAGGGGCGTAGTTGCCGACGAACCCCATAGCGACTTGCAAGTTTCACATCGTGAGGTGTGGGAGAGAAGAAGCAATAGCGAAATCGTGGTCTGACGGGCAGGAAGCTGGTACAATGCGACCAAAGCGAATAAGCTGGCCAAAGACAGCAAACTCCAAAGAGGTTCTTGGGAGAAAGGGACTCATCAGCTGTCTTGATTATTAACAAGGACGAAGGCATGTATTCTGTTTAGGTTGAACCGCCGGATGCCGAACGGCACGTCCTGGTGGTGAGAGAGGAGGGGATAAACTCCTCCTACTCGGTTTTCTGTGAAAATGGATGATGGCTATTGCAGGACGCAATCCCGTCATAAAGGACGTAATCGATAGATAAAGGACGTAGACGAGAGATAACTCCGACATACAGGACGCAATCCCGTCATAAAGGACGTAATCGACAGATAAAGGACGTAGACGACAGATAACTCCGACATACAGGACGCAATCCCGTCATAAAGGACGTAATCGACAGATAAAGGACGTAGACGACAGATAAAGGACGTAGACGACAGATAAAGGACGTAGACGACAGATAACTCCGACATACAGGACGTAGGCGAGAGATAAAGGACGTAGACGACAGGTAGCTCCGACATAAAGGACGTAATCCCGACATAAAGGACGTAATCGATAGGTAAAGGACGTAGATGACAGATATTGCGTACTTGCCCTCTATGGCAAACAAGCCAGCCGTCGCCATGCTGAAAAGTCAGTGTGCGGTAACTCGCCCTGATCCGACTTCGGCAGGCAGACGTGGCTGTTGTGCTTTGGGGCTGTCATCAGCCAAGACGGGATGTGAAGTGGCGGTCGAAGGAACGTGTTTGTAAAAGGAAGAGGCCGACCGGCAGGTCTGGACTGCATGGCGGATTGTCGTATTGAGCCCGAACGGGCGGCATGAACGGCGGAGCGCCCAAATGGGACGTGGGTATCTTATCATCCATCATCACCCGAAAAAAATAAGAAATAGAGTTGACAGAGTTTCTTGATTTCGTTATATAGTTAGTTAGTTGAGTAACTAACCAGATAGGTTTGAAAAGAGGTGTCCATTTGAATCTAAACTTTGATAGTGAAACTCCGATCTTCCTCCAGATAGCCAGGCAGTTGGAAGATGCGATATTCACAGGGGTGTATCCGGAAGAGACGCAGATTCCCTCTACGACCGAAATATCGGTGGGGTATAAGATCAACCCCGCCACGGTGCTCAAGGGGATGAACCTGCTGGTCGAGGATGGAATCGTATACAAGAAGAGAGGATTGGGTATGTTTGTCGCTACAGGCGCCATAGAGCAGATCAAGAGGAAACGGCAGCAGCAGTTTGCGGAAAAATATATCAAGCCCATGTTGGATGAGGCACGGAAGCTCGGGTTTTCCGCGGAGGACATGCGGAGATTGATCGAGGAGTTTGCAAAATGAAGTTGGAGATACGAGGGGTAAGCAAGACTTTCAAGGAAGTGAAGGCGTTGGATCAGGTTTCACTGACGTTCGAAACCGGCGGGATATATGGTCTGCTGGGGCGCAATGGCGCAGGCAAGTCCACGTTGATGAACATTCTGACCGGGCGCGTCGTCCCCGACGAAGGGGCGATCACCATAGACGGGGAACCGGTATTGGAGCATGACGGGCAATTGTCGCGTCTGTTCATGATGGGCGAGGAGAACTTCTATCCGGAGGACATGAAGGTTCAGCAGGCGTTTGTCTGGACCGGGCGTTTCTATGATGGCTTTGACCTGGAGAAGGCGCAGCGACTGTCCAAACGTTTCGGACTTGATGTCCGTCAGCGGATTGTCAAGTTGTCCACAGGATACAAGTCGATCTTCAAGAACATCATAGCTTTGTCGCTGGACGTACCGTTCATTTTACTCGATGAACCGGTGCTGGGCTTGGACGCCAACCATCGAGATTTGTTCTACAAGCTGCTGTTGCAGGATTTCTCGGAAGGGAATACGCCCAAGGCGATTATCATTTCGACGCACTTGATTGAAGAAATCGCGAATTTGGTAGAGAACGTCGCGATTATCAAGGACGGTCGTCTGCTGATGCAGGAAGCGGTGGAGACGCTGCTCGCCGATGCCTGTAGCGTTACCGGGCCTGCGGAGACGGTCAATTCGCTGACTTCGATGTACAAGGTGCTTGGCTCCGAACAGGTCGGGGGTACGAAAACCATATATCTTGCACAGCGGGTCGATGCTTCACAGCTTCCTGGTGGCGTAGTGGTCGATTCCGTTGACTTGCAGAAGCTCTTTATCGAATTGACCAACGAGGAATCGGTATGAAGCTCAAGGCGCCGTATCTCTATGGTCTGAAGGACTGTGGAAAAGGGATTGCAGTCGGGTATGCCACAGTGCTGCTGGCGAATCTTGTAGTAGCGATGCTGTCGTCGCTGGTGATGAAAAACATCCACGCTTCGGATTTCTTTCGGGGGATGCTATTCGGCATGAATATCGTCAACCTGAGTTGGATATTCATGCTGGTGTTCGGAATCGTCATGTACAAGCAGTTGCTTCTGTTGTTCGTGCAGAATGGCCGGAGCCGGAAGACAGTGCTGTGGAGTTGCGTGGCAGTGTTTGTTACCCTGGCCGTGGTATTGGCGTTCGTCAATATGCTGGTAGATTCTTTTGGCGGTGGCAAGGGTTCTGTCTATGGTATGCTGATGAAGGGTACCGACAGCTTCGGTTTCGCCCGGTTCCTCTGGGAGACGATGACGCTGTTGTGTGTTTCCTTCACCGGAATGTTCTGCGCGGCGGTTTTTCTCCGGCTGAACAAGTTCTGGCGAATCGCATTGGGAATGGGGATTCCCATAGCGCTGCTCATTATCCTTCCGTCCCTCCTGCGTTTGATTGTGTTCGGGGGAAAATCGATGTTGTCCATGGCGCTTGACCTTGGGCTGGCCGTTCTCGGCTTCAGCAGTCTTGGCTGGAATCCATGGATCATGAGCCTGTCCATGATGGTCGTCGATGTGATTCTCTGCGGCGGCATGTATTTGGTGATGCGGAACACCACGATAAGGAAGTAAGTGTATGAAGACGTTGAAGATTTCTCCATTATATCAGTATTGCCTGCGCCAGAACCTCAATACGATGGCGTGGGTCTATGGGTTTTCCCTGGGGATCCCGTTGATATTGTTTTTTGCGATTCTTGTGTCCGGTACGGCCCTTGATGCTTCCGGCATGGACGGTTCCGTAGAAGTGGCGACTGCTATTGCCTTGTTCGTGCAGATGATCGTTGAATTGCGCAATGCGATGCGGTTGGGGGTGCAGAACGGACGTTCCAGGAAGTCCATCGTCGCCACGCAATGTCTGGTTCTGATTACCGCCGCCGCGATTTATTCGGCAATTAACGTTGCTGTCGGCTTGGTCACCTCCGCGCTGTTCTCCGATTATATGATTTATACCTACCTATATCGTTCCGCTATGACCGGCGGACCGCTTGTCGCCGCCGTCGCCCAATTCTTGTTCAGCTTTGCGATGCTGGCATCCGTCGGGGCGTTCGGCATGTTCCTGTCGGCCATGTACTGGCGGTTGGACAAGTTCTGGCGTGTCGTCGTTTCCATCGGAGTTCCCGGTTTGTTCGTTTTCGGATTGCCGACCATCATGATCCGCAGCGAGGCCGGTTTCAGGCTCGGGGCGAAACTGATTATGTTCCTGGGGTGGTGCATGGGATTGCCTGTTCAGGAATCTATGGACGTAGTTGGCCTGAATCCTTGGCGGCCTGTGGTGTTCTTGCTGATCGTCGCTGTTTTCTGGCTGGTCTGGATCTATCCGATGATGCGCGAGGCGGTGATCAAGAAATGAGCGGGGGAATACGGAGTCTGCGTTCCACGGCGGCCCGATTGCTGTGGTTTCTTGCGGAAAGCTTTTTCGCCTTGGGGCTATGGTTGCTCCTGGGAGAGAATGGAAAAGGACGTTGAGTCCACGATAGTTTCGTTATACAACAATACATATACAGCCGCCGGGCATCATCCTGGGGCTGTATTGTTGTCTTTTCAAAAAGAGAGCTGTGTTCCAAAATTAAATGCGGTTTTTGTGGTAGCCACTTCTGATTTTTCGTATACAGTTGTCGAATTGAATGTGGCTCATGGAATGCAGCTTGTCAGGTAGCGTCGGATTTGCGGTGTTGTAGGCGCTGCATGCCGCCGTGGTTCTGCCGTTATCCCGCCGGTAGATAACTGTACGTCCTTCCGCTTGAACTTGTGGCTTGTGTCGCCGAATGAACGTTTTGTCTTTCCCTTGGATGCTGCTCGCTCGACGGATGGTCAGTTGTACGGGTTTACTTCGCTTTTCTTGAGGATGTCGGCTTCTTTGAAGCCCAATGCGCCAAGGGTCTTGAGCGTCCTGTCGAGCTGGTAGGCCGGAACCCATCGTACGGAGAGACGGACAAGGGAGTCGTTGACGATTTCGACCGCCGGGCGAAGTCCCGCGTTGATCAGCCGTTCATACTGGGTGTAGGCCGTCGTAGACGATGAATATGCCCCAAGCTGAAGCAGATACCAGCCGGTATCTCCCGCGCGGTTGTATTTTGATTCCGGGACTTCCGGCTCGTAGATGATTTGTAGCGTAACGGGGGCTATGCCGCTTTCCACCATGTCCACCGCTGCGGCTGCGGCTGGGGTGAGGTCTATGATCCGTCCATCGACATACGGTCCCCTGTCGTTGATTCTGACGTCTACGGTCTTGCCGTTGTTGAGGTTCGTCAGCCGGACGATGGTTCCGAATTTCATCGTTTTATGAGCCGCGGCGATTTTCGCCGGGTCGAATATCTCTCCATTCGCGGTCAGGCTTTCCGGCTTGTCGCTGGTGTACCAGGAGGCGATGCCTCGTTCGGCGATCTCTGGTTCATTCACCGGGTCTGTGACCAGGACGTCAGTGGCACCGATACTCATGGACAAGAAGATAAGTAGTATGAGGCAGATCGCTATCTTTTTCATAGATGGAATTATAAACACTGCATCCGAAAAAATCCACCCTAGAAATCGGGAAGTGGACGAGTGCGATTTTGAGGTCGATCCTGATTCCTGGAACTTTCATGGATTTGCGCTTTCGCGAATGCGGATGGCGGTGTTCTTGAAATTGGCAAGGGCGATTCTGGAAGTTACCGTTGAAGAGTATTCCCGGCAATATGGTGTAGCGCCGCAAACTGCGCGGAACGATCTGCGGAGACTGTGTGAGTTGGGGTATGTCCGGGAATTCCCGTTCAACAAGCGGAAGTCCGGTTTCAAGCGTGCTGATGCAACATGACAAACGAAGCATGACCAATTGAAAACATCCATCTCGGTATTGAAATAATATTTTCTTTCTTTTACTCTGGTTATCTGATATTTCTGTATGAATATACGAGGAAGGTGGGCATAGTACCTGTTATGAGCGAACAAACACAATCTACACACTGGGCGGATATATACGCCGACAAAATCATCAGGGAGAAAGGTCCCAAGGCGCGGTATACCTGCGCTTCCGGCATTACGCCGTCGGGGACTGTACATATCGGAAATTTCCGGGAGATCATTTCGGTGGAACTGGTGGCTCGTGCCTTGAAGGACAAAGGCTGCGACGTACGTTTCATCTATTCATGGGATGACTACGATGTATTTCGCAAGGTGCCGAAGAACATGCCCCAGCCGGAATTGCTGGCGACCTATTTGCGCAAGCCGATCACGCTGGTCCCTGACACTACGGGACGCGCGGAGAACTATGCCCGTGGCAATGAGCTCGACGTAGAGAAAATCCTGCCCGTCGTCGGCGTCAGCCCGGAATACCTGTATCAGGCGGAGAGGTATCGTTCCTCGATGTACGCCGAAGGCATGCGCACCGCATTGGAGCATCGGGCGGAGATCAAGGCGATTCTGGACGAATACAGGACTACGCCCCTGCCGGACGATTGGTGGCCGATTTCCGTGTTCAGCAGTTTCACCGACAAGGATACCACGACGATTCTTGGCTGGGACGGCGAATGGGGCGTGACCTATCGCGACGACGAAACCGGGCAGACGGAGACAATCGACCTGCGGACGACGCCGTATGCGAAGCTTCCCTGGCGGATTGACTGGCCGATGCGTTGGGCTCGCGAGGGCGTTGACTTTGAGCCCGCCGGCAAGGACCATCACAGCGAGGGCGGCAGCTTTGACACCAGCAAGAAGGTCGTTGAGGTGTTCGGCGCCCATGCGCCGGTATCGTTCCAGTATGACTTCATCAGCATCAAGGGGCGTGGCGGTAAGATTTCCTCCTCTTCGGGGGAAGTAATCAGCCTGTATGACGTTCTTGAGGTCTATACTCCGGAAATCGCCCGGTACATGTTCGTCGGTACCCGGCCGAACACCGAATTTGCGATTTCCTTTGACCTCGATGTGTTGAAGATCTACGAGGACTATGACAACTGCGAGCGCATCTACTTCGGTCTGCTGCCCGTCAACGAAAAGCGGCAGGCCAAGGAGAAGCGCATCTATGAGCTGAGCCAGGTCGGAGAGGTTCCTACTGAACCGTCCTATCAGATTCCGTTCCGTCATTTGTGCAATCTGTTGCAAGTGCATGGCGGGGATATCGATGCTGTGATCGCTTCCCTGGAAGGTGTTACCCCCAGTCAGGAGGCTCGGTTGAGAGTCCGTTGCCAATGCGCTTGGAACTGGATTTCCACATTTGCCCCGGAAGAGTTCAAATGGCATCTGGCGACCGCCGCCGACGCTCCTATTGCGTTGGATGAAGCCGCTTTGTCGGGAGTCAGGGGGCTGGTCTCCGAGGTGGAGAGACTGGACGAATATGATGAGAAGGCTTTCGCCGAACGTCTGTATGCCGTCGCCGCCGACGCGGGGCTGGAACCTGCCGATTTTTTCAGGACCGTCTATCAGGTGCTGATTGGCAAGGAACGCGGGCCGAAGCTCGCCGGGTTCATCAAGACCTGCGGGAAGGGGAAAATCCTGCCGATCCTCGGAAGGTACTGACGATTGTTGCCCGATGAGTGGCGTGCGATAAAATTTTTCAATGATAGAGGCTGTCGCAAGGCATCTTGAGATGCCCTGCGGCGGCCTTTTGTGGTATCATAAGATTGTTTGGAGGTAACGGATATGCATGTACTGTTGATCAATGGAAGTCCCCATAGGGAAGGGTGTACCTATACCGCATTGCATGAGGTTGCCTTCCAGTTGAAGAAATACAAAATCGAATCTACGATTTTTCATATCGGCAACGGCCCTATCCATGGGTGCATCGGTTGTGGCAAGTGCAAGGGAAAAGGCGTTTGTGTCTTTGGAGATGATTCCGTGAACGAGTGCGCGGCCTTGGCACGTAAGGCCGATGCGATTATCCTGGGATCTCCTGTGCATTATGCGAGCGCCGCGGGCGCCGCCTCCGCCTTTTTTGACCGGCTGTTCATGGTCTCCGGAGGGGATTTCACCCTGAAACCGGGGGCTGCGGTAGTCAGTTGCCGTCGTGGTGGAGCCAGCGCGACGTTTGATCAGTTGAACAAATATTTTACTATTTCCCAAATGCCGGTCGTCTCGTCCAAGTACTGGAACAGCGTTCATGGAAATACGCCGGATGAGGTCCGGCAGGATCTTGAGGGCATGCAGGTAATGCGGACGTTGGGGGACAACCTCGCCTGGTTGCTCCAGTGCATCGAGGCCGCCAAGGATACTGTTTCCAAACCGGAACGGGAAACGCCGGTCAAGACGAATTTCATTCGGTGAGGGATGCCGGAAACGGTAGACTCGTTTTTTTCTTTCAAAGACTCCCTGCTGATTTCTACCATTTGATGGTTATTCTCTTGCCGTTTTTGCACTAGTCAACATATTTTGGACAACGATTTCAAAATTTTAGTCATTCTTCAGGAGAATCCCGGACACTTAACGCTGATGTTTTGAACAAACGGCATGTCAAGCTTGGACGGAGCAAGAAAACGG